>ERZ773114.97-NODE-97-length-97887-cov-11.239952_pt1 | contig 97887 bp, 81 predicted proteins | sample MGYA00580564_ERZ773114 | MGnify/ENA primary metagenome ERZ773114 (study PRJEB29015, sample SAMEA2737836) | human gut metagenome | biome: human gut; feature: human-associated habitat; material: faeces | place: China | collected 2012 ... | reverse complement strand
GACCGTGTCTCAGTTCCAATGTGGGGGACCTTCCTCTCAGAACCCCTATCCATCGAAGACTAGGTGGGCCGTTACCCCGCCTACTATCTAATGGAACGCATCCCCATCGTCTACCGGAATACCTTTAATCATGTGAACATGCGGACTCATGATGCCATCTTGTATTAATCTTCCTTTCAGAAGGCTGTCCAAGAGTAGACGGCAGGTTGGATACGTGTTACTCACCCGTGCGCCGGTCGCCATCGGCCTTAGCAAGCTAAGACCATGCTGCCCCTCGACTTGCATGTGTTAAGCCTGTAGCTAGCGTTCATCCTGAGCCAGGATCAAACTCTTCATTGTAAAAGTATTGTTAATCATTCCATAAAGGAACGGTTGTTGCTCTGTTCAGGACGCTCGAATTTAAAAAGTATCTATTACCTATCTACTAAGTAATGACGGTTCTTTTTATTTTATTATTTTACCCAAGACCGTTTCTTTTTTTTTTGAGAAACAAGTCTTGCTCTTGTACTACTTGTATTGTTTATGTAAATCTCTTCAAAGATCGCTTCTTTTATGTCGGCTTTCTTTTCAGGAAAGCGGATGCAAAGGTAAAAACTTTTAAGTATATCTTCCAAATATTTTCGGAAGTTTTTTTTCATCTTTCCTTTTTCCCGTCATCTCTCTTGCGAAAGGGAGAACAAAAGAAAGATTGTTTTACCGACCCGGATTCAAGAAAAAGTGTGTCAACCAACGCTGCTTACTTTTTGAAAGCGGGTGCAAAGGTAAGAACTTTATTTCATATCTTCCAAATGTTTTCGGAAGTTTTTTTTCATTCTGCTTTTTCAAAGGGGAATTTCAGAAAGAAACAAGCCCCAAGCAGAAGAAATAGGTAAGAGTTCCTACGCCGTTCCTGTCAGAATGTCAAAACATCGCTGCTCCCGTTCTCGAAAGCGGGTGCAAAAGTAGGACTTTATAACATACACACCAAATATATCAGGGGATTTTTTCGCGTTTCTCTTGAACATTTTTATAAAACGCTGATTGACAAATGTGTTGAAGAACATGTTTTTTAAGGAGGATGGAAAGTCTGGCAAAAGGGATACATTATAATATATGCGCATGCGCGAGGAAAGAAACAACGGAAGGCTGAAAGAAAACACGGAGATACGGAAGGGCATTGCATGACACCCGGGTCTTGACATGTCTGACATCCGGGTCTCGGCATGTTCGACATCCGGGTCTCGGTATGCACGACACCCGGGTGTCGGACACAAGAAAAAGGCTAACAGGACAGAACTGAAAAGTAGAAACTGACAATGTGCAGTAAGCATAGGAAAAGTGAATAACTAACAAAAGACTTAATTTTCAAATCAGAATTTAGTCTTCTTTCTTGCAAGTGCAAGATTTTCTTGATAACTTGCACCATATTTCTTTTAATTTTACGTAATACGTTATTACTTGAAACTCAAATTCTAAAAATAATTTATTGGATAGAGAAAAATGCCCCTTTTCTTTTCGAGTAAAAAAATGAAACAGTACCTAATTTTACATCTATTTTAGATAATATGAAATACAAAAAGATCATAGAATTGTTGCCAACTTACACATTATTTATTTTCCTACTAAGTTCAAACAGTGCATGTAGTAATGGGCAAGCAAACAATAAGCAGACGGAAGACGCTGTAACAGATACTATTACAACTTTCGTATACCCTGAAGTACCCACAATGTTGAACACTCCCGAATTACGCGCCGACTATCTGGCACGTCACTATTGGGAGCATGTAAACTTTGCCGATACCAATTACATACATCACCCCGAAGTGACGGAGCAGGCTTGGGTGAATTTTATTGATATATTACAACTGGTACCTGCTCAAACGAGGAATATTGCTTTGAAAACTTTATTTACACAAGCTGAAAAAGAGAAAAAGTGCTATACATATCTGACTTCTCTTGCAGACAAGTACCTGTACGATCCCAACTCACCGATGCGTAATGAAGAACTATACATATCTGTTTTAGATGCCATGTTGCAATCTCCTGTTATGGATAATACAGAAAAAATACGTCCCAAAGCCCGACGCGAGCTGGCACAAAAAAATAGAATAGGAACTAAAGCATTGGATTTTGTCTATACGCTTGCCAATGGCAAACAAGGCAATTTGTATAGCATAAAGGCTCCCTATACCCTATTATTCATCAACAATCCCGGCTGCCATGCCTGCAGCGAAACGATAGAAACATTGAAACAAAGCCCTTCCATCTGCCAAGCTATTGCACAGAACCAGATGAAAGTCCTTTCCATTTACCCCGATATTGATTTAGAAGAATGGCGGAGACACCTCTCCGATTTTCCTGCAGAATGGATTAATGCTTACGACAAAGAACAAGCAATCGAACTAAAAAGCCTTTACGACTTAAAAGCTATCCCAACTTTATATCTATTGAATAAAAACAAAACTGTATTGTTGAAAGATGTTACAGCTCAAGAAATAGAGGAATACTTACGGAAAATTTCTAAAAACATTTCAGAGTGACAAGCTACCCGGTATTGTCATACAAAACGCAACAAAGCATCTTTCATCAGGGAATAGATGCTTTGCTGCGTTTTATGTAACAGAGAGTATATTGTCTAAAACATATACATCATTCTATTATCTTTGCATCTTCGATGTCATCATCACTCTTGCTGCCGGTAACAGGTACTTTAGGACGAAGACGGGTAAATTTGAACCAGTTTATCAATTCCGAAACCGCATAGACCAGACTGGTGATTCCGATAATGATAAACGCCGTAGAACGCACGCCCGTAGGATTGAACAGCGCAACCAGCCCAGCCAGCAATATAGCCACCGGAACAACGTAGAATCCGCCCGGCACAGGCGTCCATCTGCGGGCAGCCGACAGCGAGGCTATCTGCTGCACACCACCCATCACGAGGATAAAGCCCAGCACGAACGTCAGCAAATCGGCAAAAAAGCCCGGCATAATAACCAGCCATAGTCCAAATAACAGGCTTCCTATCCCCTCGATAGGGAATCGGCGGCGCACTTCTGCATTTTGAGCATAATATCCTATAATACTAATAAGCGAAGGCACAAGGAAAATGACGCCAATCGTTATCACAAAATAATCACCGGCCTGATTGGGAAACATCACCAGCACCAAACCGATTACCAGCGCACACACAGCGCGCAAAAACGAATAACTTAATCCTTTCATGAGTTTTTGATTTTTTGCGAAGATACATTATTTATCCGAACAACCTCGCATGATAATACTGAAAAATCAATTTACATTGAGCCAGGCATTCAAGTCTTCGGCTATAAAAAGCCAATACAATAATAAAACAATGGCAATAATCACACCTATAGTAATCAGATGTTTCCGTTTCATAGTCCGTTCCTTTCTTTTTTATAGTAAATAATAGTATCCGCCATAAACAACAAAACTTTAAGAAAAAAGTTCTCATAAGAAAAAAAGAAAGATTTGCTTTGATTATTAAAACAATGTGCTTATATTTGCCTCGGTCAAAAATAAAAAAGATAATGAAAACAATGTTCGTAAATACATATTGGTGGTGGCATCCGTTACAACTCCGGCAGTCGTAAGGGAGCAGTGCTCGTATGTATATATGTACAATATAGATATAAAAAGAGCCCTGTCGCACCAAGCGACGGGGCTCTTTTATTTAAACGATGTATATAGCTAACAGTTCGCAACCGGTAACTGGCAGCCAACAATTAAATAATAAAACAATATGGTTAGTTTCTTAGTTGACAAAGAAGGTTATTACGGAGAATTCGGCGGAGCATACGTTCCTGAAATACTCCACAGGTGTGTAGAGGAATTGCAGAAAACCTATCTCGCAGTCCTGCAAAGTAAAGATTTCAAGCAGGAATACGACCGGTTGCTGCGCGACTACGTAGGACGTCCCTCACCGCTCTACCAGGCACGGCGTCTGTCGGAAAAGTACGGTTGCCGGATTTACCTGAAACGGGAAGACCTGAATCATACCGGCGCACACAAAATCAACAATACCATCGGGCAAATTCTGCTGGCACGCCGTATGGGCAAACGCCGCATCATAGCCGAAACAGGTGCCGGACAGCACGGCGTTGCCACAGCCACCGTATGTGCATTGATGAATATGGAGTGCATCGTATATATGGGCAAGACCGATGCGGAACGCCAGCACGTCAACGTAGAGAAGATGAAGATGCTGGGTGCAACCGTAGTGCCCGTGACCAGCGGAAACATGACCTTAAAGGATGCCACCAACGAAGCCATACGCGACTGGTGCTGCCACCCCGCCGACACCTACTACATCATCGGCTCCACCGTAGGCCCGCATCCCTACCCCGATATGGTGGCACGCCTGCAATCGGTCATCAGCGAGGAAATCAAAAAACAGCTCATGGAAAAAGAAGGACGCGAGTCTCCGGACTATCTCATAGCCTGCATAGGCGGTGGAAGCAATGCTGCCGGAACCATTTACCACTATGTGGACGACCGCCAGGTACAGATTGTCCTTGCCGAAGCCGGAGGCAAAGGGATAGAAACAGGAATGACTGCCGCTACCATTGCCTTAGGCAAATTGGGCATTATCCATGGAGCACGCACCTACGTTATCCAAAACGAGGATGGACAGATTGAAGAGCCTTACTCCATCTCCGCCGGACTGGATTATCCGGGCATCGGCCCCATGCATGCCAACCTTGCCGCACAAAAGCGCGCCATCGTTCTCTCCGTAAATGACGACGAGGCCATCCGCGCCGCCTACGAACTGACTAAGCTCGAAGGCATCATCCCCGCATTGGAAAGCGCCCACGCCCTCGGTGCATTGAAGAAGCTGAACTTCAAAACCGATGATGTGGTGGTACTGACCGTTTCGGGACGGGGGGATAAGGATGTAGAAACGTATTTGATGTATAAAGAATAAAATACAAAATATGAAGTATGATTATCAGACAGTGAGCCGCACGATGCTCGGCGACTTACATACACCCGTAAGCACGTACCTGAAGGTGCGCGACATTTTTCCTCAAAGCGCACTCATGGAGAGTTCCGACTATCATGGCAGTGAAAACAACCGCTCATTCATCGGACTTTGCCCGGTAGCAAGCGTCAGTATAGACCACGCTGTTGCCGTATTCTGTCTGCCCGACGGCACACGTGAGGAATATCCCGTTACCGAAGAATACCATGCGGAAAATGCGTTACGCGATTTCCTCAACCGCTTTCACGTGGAAGGAGAATACAGCGACTATTGCGGTCTGTACGGTTACACATCTTTCAATGCTGTACGCTATTTTGAGAACATCGTCGTAAAAGACAGTCGCGAAGCCACCAACGATGCACCGGATATACTATACATATTATATAAGTATCTTATCGTCTTTAATGACTTCAAAAATGAAATGCTGTTACTGGAAATGCTCGCTCCCGATGAGAAGAGCGAACTGGACAAGGTGCAGAAAGCCATTCACAACCGCAACTACACTGCCTATGACTTCCGTGCTGTTGGCGAAACCACTTCTTCACTGACCGATGAGGAACACAAAGCCAATATCCGCCGAGGAATAGCCCACTGCATGCGGGGAGATGTTTTCCAAATAGTCCTCTCCCGCCGTTTCGAACAACGTTTCGTAGGCGACGACTTCAAGCTTTACCGTGCTTTGCGCAGCATCAACCCATCTCCATATCTGTTTTACTTTGATTTCGGCGGCTTCCGTATCTTCGGCTCTTCTCCCGAAACGCACTGCCGCATTGAAGGCCGCCATGCCTATATAGATCCCATCGCCGGCACTGCCAAACGTACCGGAAATCCGGAACAGGATGCTGTAAATGCCCGGTACCTGCAAAACGATCCCAAGGAAAATGCAGAGCACGTGATGCTGGTAGACCTTGCCCGCAATGACCTCAGCCGCAACTGCCATGACGTAAAAGTGGACTTTTACAAAGAGATGCAATATTACAGTCACGTCATTCACCTCGTGAGCCGCGTCAGCGGTACGCTGAACAGTGATACAGACTCTATCAGGACATTTATCGATACCTTCCCGGCCGGAACCTTGAGCGGCGCACCGAAAGTTCGCGCCATGCAGCTTATCAGCGAACTGGAGCCGCATAACCGTGGCGCATACGGTGGCTGTATCGGATTCATCGGCCTGAACGGCAGCCTGAACCAGGCTATCACCATCCGTACATTCGTCAGCCGCAACGGGATGTTATGGTTTCAGGCAGGCGGCGGCATCGTAGCCAAAAGTAATGCCGAATACGAGCTGCAAGAGGTGAACAACAAACTGGGAGCATTGAAGAAGGCAATTACCATGGCGGAAAATTTCTTGTAAAACAGAAAATCGGCCAATTGTATAAATCAACAAGAGTATCAAAAGTAAATTAATCAAACAGTTAATAACAATGGTAGTAATCATAGACAATTATGACTCTTTCACCTATAACCTTGCGCACTTGGTGAAAGAACTCGGCGTAGCGGTAGATGTACTGCGCAATGACCAATTCAGCATAGAAGAATTGGAACAATATGATAAAATCATCCTTTCACCGGGTCCTGGTGTGCCCGAAGAAGCAGGATTACTGCTGGATGTAATACGCACCTACGCAGGCAAGAAACCAATACTGGGCGTATGCCTGGGAGAACAAGCCATCGGACAGGCATTCGGTGGGAAGTTAGTCAACCTCAGCACAGTGTTTCATGGTGTACAGACCATTATACGGCTGACAGAACCGGATTACATTTTCCGGGGATTACCCGAAGAAATAGCCGTAGGACGCTATCACTCCTGGGTAGTAGATACTGAAAAACTGCCCGAAACGCTTGCCGTTACAGCTGTCAGTCCCGAAGGACAGATTATGGCGTTGAAACATCGGGAATATGATGTCCGAGGCATACAGTTTCATCCGGAATCCGTGCTTACCCCGGACGGGAAGCAGATTATGAAGAACTGGCTGGAAGAATAACCTATTTTTAAACCACAAACTTAATCAGATGAAAACAATATTAACCCGGCTCTTCAACCATGAAGAACTCACTGTAGAAGAAAGCAAACAAATCCTGCTCAACATCAGCCGGGAGATGTATTCCGAAGTACAGATTGCCGCACTGCTCACGGTTTTTCAGATGCGCAGCATCACAGTAGACGAGCTGGCAGGCTTTCGTGAAGCACTTATGGAGACACGAATTCCGATAGACTTTGCGCCTTACCGCCCCATTGATATCGTAGGTACAGGCGGTGACGGGAAGAACACCTTCAACATCTCCACCTGCGCCAGTTTCGTTGTGGCAGGAGCAGGTTATAAAGTAGCCAAACATGGCAACTACGGCGCTACTTCCGTCAGTGGAGCAAGCAACGTAATAGAACAGCATGGCGTGCGCTTCACCAACAATCCCGACATATTGAAGCGAAGCATGGAAGAGTGTAACATAGCCTACCTGCACGCCCAACTGTTCAATCCAGCCATGAAATTCGTAGGTCCTGTCCGCAAAGCCTTGGGAGTACGCACACTGTTCAACTTGCTGGGACCGCTGGTAAACCCGTGTCAGCCCGCCTATCAGCTATTGGGCGTAGCCGACCTCGCACAAATGCGTCTCTATACGAACGTTTTCTACAGACTCGGCATCGACTTTGCCGTAGTCAATAGTCTGGACAATTACGATGAAATCTCACTGACCGATGAATTCAAAGTGATGACACGTCATTATGAACGCATCTATCGCCCACAAGCTCTCGGTTTCAGCGCAGTACGTCCCGAAGAACTTTCCGGCGGAACCTGCAAGGAAGATGCGGCACGTATCTTCGACAATATCCTGAACAACCGAGCAGAAGCCGCCCAGACTCAATGTGTTATTGTCAATGCCGCCTTCGCCATTCAGGTCATGGAACCGGAAAAGGAGATTGAAGAGTGTATTGCCATAGCCCGCGAATCGCTGGAAAGCGGACGGGCGCTGAAAACATTGAAAAAGTTTATAGAAATTAACCAGTAAGGGATGAGGTGCGAAAAGGTATCTATAGCCGCATATCCCGTAACTCTTCACTAAAACAGCCATGACAGATATTTTATCGGAAATCATCGCTCATAAACGAATTGAAATAGAACTGCAAAAGCAAGCCGTCTCCCTCGAAAAGTTACAGGAAGAGGTTGCCGCCATGATGCAGAAAGACGCCACTACCGGAACTTCTGTAACCATACCCGTCCGCAGCATGAAACAGGCGCTTGCTTCTTCCCCCACGGGAATCATTGCCGAATTCAAACGCCGTTCTCCTTCGAAAGGATGGATACACGAGACTGCCCGCGCCGAAGAAATACCCGCTGCATACGAAACAGCCGGTGCTTCCGCAGTCTCTATCCTTACGGACGAAAAATTCTTTGGCGGTTCGCTGCAGGATATACGCATGGCACGCCCACTGATCGGCATTCCTATCTTGCGAAAGGATTTCATCATCGACGAATACCAATTGCTCCAGGCACGTATCGTAGGAGCTGATGCAGTATTGCTTATCGCCGCTTGCCTGACACAAGAAGAATGTGCCACCCTTACCGCCCGGGCACATGCCCTGGGATTGGAAGTGCTACTCGAAATCCACACTTTTTCCGAACTCGCTTATGTAAACGCGGATGTGGATATGGTAGGCGTCAACAACCGTAATCTCGGCACATTCGTCACCGATGTGAAAAACTCTTTCCATATAGCCGAAAAACTCCGGCAGATACCGGCCACAGCCCAGGATTCTTCCGACAGCCCAAGCCTGCCGCTACTTGTTTCGGAAAGCGGAATTTCACATCCCGAAACCATTTGCCGGCTGCGCGCTGCAGGCTTCCGCGGCTTCCTTATCGGAGAAACCTTTATGAAAACCCGCCGGCCGGAAGATGCATTAAAAGATTTCATTTCTCCACTCCGTTCCTGAAAATGAAGTATTAATTACATAAATCATTAAAAAAATGGCTCCTCTTATCATAAAAGTATGTGGCATGACCGAAGCGGAAAATATCCGCAATGTAGAGCAACTGGATGTAGATATGATAGGCTTTATCTTCTATCCCAAGTCTCCCCGTTGCCTGTGCGAGATACCGGCATATCTTCCGGTTCGCGCAAAGCGCGTGGGAGTCTTCGTCAATGAAAGTAAGGAAACTATCCTGATGTATGCCGACCGTTTTGCACTGGACTACATCCAGCTTCATGGCAACGAGTCGCCCGGATATTGCCGTTCCTTACGCAGCAGCGGTCTGCACCTTATCAAGGCTTTTTCCATTTCACAGTCAAAAGACCTGGCAACCGTTTCCGACTACAAGGGATTATGCGATTATTACCTCTTTGATGCCAAAACATCACTGTATGGCGGCTCCGGCAACCAGTTCGACTGGAACCTGCTGCACCGTTACAGCGGAATGACGCCTTTTCTGCTCAGCGGCGGAATCAACCCTTACAGCGTTAAAGCCATCAGGGAGTTTCATCACCCCAAACTAGCCGGCATCGACATCAACAGCCGCTTTGAAACGGCTCCGGGAAACAAAGATGTAGAACGCATCGGAAAATTCCTCCAGGCAATAAGAACCGGTGAAACTGCTGGCTGACGGCATAACCGCCGACCGGCAGATAACGTAACTGTCATCAATAAATCTGTAATAACAAACTCACTATGAATCGTATCAACCAACTCTTCCAAGACAGCCCCAAAAACCTGCTGTCTGTCTACTTTTGTGCCGGCTTCCCCACGCTCAACAGCACAGCCGATGTAATCCGTACACTCGAAAAGAACGGAGTGAATATGATAGAAATCGGCATTCCCTTCAGCGATCCGATGGCAGACGGCATCGTCATTCAAGATGCCGCCACCCGCGCCCTGCGCAACGGAATGTCTCTCCGCATCCTCTTTGAGCAGTTGCAAGACATCCGCCGGGATGTCCGTATCCCGTTGATATTAATGGGCTATCTCAACCCGATTATGCACTTCGGCTTTGAGGCTTTCTGCCGGAAATGTACGGAATGCGGCATTGACGGCGTAATCATCCCCGACCTGCCTTTCAGGGAATACGAAGAAAATTATAAGGCCGTCGCACAGAAATACGACATCCGGGTCATCATGCTCATCACCCCCGAAACCAGCGAGAAACGCATCCGCGAAATAGATGCCCATACCGACGGATTCATCTATATGGTATCATCAGCAGCCACCACCGGCGCGCAGAAAGATTTCGACGCCCGGAAACAAGTCTATTTCAAGAAGATTCAAGATATGAACCTGCGCAATCCACGCATGGTAGGTTTCGGCATCAGTAACCGGCAGACGTTCGATACAGCCTGCTCCCATGCGTCCGGAGCCATTATCGGAAGCCGCTTCGTTACCCTGCTCGACGAATACAAAGGAAACGCACAAAAAGCCATCTCACATCTGAAAGAAGATTTGGGTAAAAGCGGTAAAGCGGTAGGACAGTAAGACAACTAAAATTCCATTTTTTTGCGTATCTCTGTGAATAATACGAAGATAAGCTACATTTCAACATAAAAAATGGACAAGTTCATTTTATTCTGTTATCGGTTTACATTATCTTTGTGCCCGAAAAAAAGAAAAAAGAGATATTTATGAAAGCAGATTATCCTTCCGTTCTCTTGATTTACACGGGCGGAACTATCGGAATGATAGAAAATCCGGAAACAGGTGCACTGGAAAATTTCAATTTCGCCCACCTGCTCAAGCATGTTCCCGAATTGAAGCGCTTCAACTATCACATCTCGTCCTATCAGTTCGATCCGCCTATCGACTCCTCTGACATGGAACCTTCCCTGTGGGCCAAAATTGTCGCAATTATAAATGACAACTACGAAAACTTTGACGGCTTTGTCATCCTGCACGGAACCGACACTATGGCATATACGGCATCGGCACTCAGCTTCATGCTCGAAAACCTTACAAAGCCTGTTATCCTTACCGGTTCGCAGCTACCCATCGGGACATTGCGCACGGACGGAAAAGAAAATCTGATTACTTCCATCGAAATAGCTGCCGCCAAACGTCCGGACGGCACAGCCTTTGTCCCCGAAGTGTGCATCTTCTTTGAAAATGAACTGATGCGCGGCAACCGGACAACCAAAATCAATGCCGAAAATTTCAACGCTTTCCGCTCTTTCAACTACCCCGCTCTGGCAAAAGCAGGAATCCATATCCGTTACAACGAACACATCATCCGTTGCCCCGACCCTGCACGACCGATGAAGCCGCATTATCTTTTCGACACCAATGTCGTAGTCCTCACCCTGTTTCCGGGTATTCAGGAAAGCATCATCGATTCTGTACTTCACGTTCCGGGATTGAAAGCAGTGGTTCTCAAGACATTCGGTTCCGGCAATGCACCGCAAAAGGACTGGTTCATCCGGCAACTGAAGGACGCAACAGAACGAGGCATCGTCATTGTCAACATTACCCAATGCCAAAGCGGCGGTGTTGAGATGGGACGCTACGAAACCGGACTGCATCTGCTCGAAGCCGGCGTTATCAGCGGCTACGACAGTACGCCCGAATGCGCTGTTACCAAACTCATGTTCCTGCTCGGGCACGGACTTAGCCAGGCGGAAATCCGTCGCCGGATGAATTCGGATTTGGCAGGGGAAATTACCAAAGAGTAATTTCCTCTTTTTTTCCTCTTTTTTTCCTCTTTACTCCCTTTCAGACTTCTCCTTTTTATTCGCTCTAGACAATATTTACAAGTTTTCAAAACGGGTAAATGGTCGGATTTAGCAAAATATTCGCCTTGTTTTATCAAAAAAATACAATACCTGCAAGTAACAATCCGAATATTATGGCTATCTTTGCAGCATACTCAATTAAAAGTTGATTATTTTATTCAATAAGCAAACAAAACATAAAAACATTATAAATCAGCCTATGGAATTATTCTACCGTTTTTCAGTTGTTAGAGACTGAAATATAGCCAACCTATATGGCAACCCGAAAAACGTGAAGAAATACACCAGAAAACATATTCTCACGTTTTTTCTCATTTTGCGTTAAAGCAGGTTAGCAAATATTCATTGTCGTCAGTAATCGGGCGAGTTCAATAAAACAACAGTTTTTTTATTACTGCATAGTAAACAAACAAAGCAACAACGCTATAATAAAAAGATGTAAAACATATTTAATGACAATAAAAGAAAGAAAAGAGTAAGTTTTATAATTCCGGTAATTTTTCAAAATAAGAAGTAAATATTTTTCTATATAAATAATAGTCTTTACCTTTGCAGTAACTATCGTAATATCAGACAGTTAAACATTATATAAGATATACTCTTCACGAAATATATTATTCTTTATTAAAAATTAAATCAAGTGATAGATTACACGATGAATAAAATCTATCGTCTGATTATTTCTTAGATTCTATTACAAATGTCACATCTTGAAAATAACAAGCGACTGGCTAGGAATACAGTGATGCTTTACATCCGAATGCTGTTTATAATGGCTGTAACCCTTTATACATCCAGAATAATACTGCAAGTTTTGGGAATTGAGGATTTTGGCATTTACAATGTAGTAGCTGGTGTTGTCTTGATGTTCGGATTCTTGAATAACGCAATGACAGCAGCAGTCCAAAGATTTGTATCTTTTGAACTCGGACGCAATGATGTTAGAAGACTACATACCATATTTAGCATGTCAGTAAGTATTCATATCTTATTGGCAGTTTTGGTCTTATTGTTGGCAGAGACAGTAGGACTTTATGTTATTTATTCTTATTTGACCATACCAGAAGAAAGAATGTTTGCGGCATTGGTCATTTATCAGTGTGCTTTAATTTCTTTTGCTGTATCCATTCTGCAAGTTCCATATATGTCATGTATTATCGCTCATGAAAAAATGGATATATATGCAATTGGAACAATTTTAGATTGCTGTTCGAAGCTTGTAGGAGTCTATTTATTGACTATTCTGACAGGAGATAAGTTAATCTGGTATGGTATAATTTTACTGGTAATAAGTATAATGGTGGCTGTTTTCTATCGAACTTATGCAATTAAAACTTTTTCAGAATGCCATTATGAGTTTATCTGGGATAAATCTTTATTCAGTAAAATGATAACATATTCTGGATGGTCTCTCTTTGGAGGAGTAGCAACTGTTGGTGCCATGCAAGGAGTTAATATTCTGCTTAATATCTTTTTTGGACCTGCAGTAAATGCGGCAAGAGGTATTGCATACCAGGTCAATTCTGCAGTTTCTTCATTATATTCTAGTTTTACACAAGCTGTTAATCCACAAATTATCAAGCAGTATTCAGCTGGTAATCTAGATTATACGCAGCAACTCATTTTCAGAAGTTGTCGATTTACATATTTGTTGGTACTCCTTTTTGCATGTCCAATCTTTTTCGAAACTGGCAGAATACTTGAATTATGGCTGGGAGTAATTCCTGAGCATGCTATGACTTTTTGCCGTTTGGTACTAATTTCCACTCTGATAGATTGTATTTCGATGCCTCTTGTTCCCGCTGTTAATGCAACAGGAAAAATAAAAAAATATCAAATAGTTGTAGGAAACCTGCTGATTATGAATCTTCCTGTTTCATATATATTATTGGACATTACTGACAAGCCGGAAGTTAGTTTTTATGTGGCTATAGCCATATCAGTCCTAACTACCTCTGCAAGATTGTGGATATGTCATAGCTTATTAAAATTCCCCATTATAAATTTTATAAAAAGTGTATTCGGTAAGATTATACCAACGACCATCCTTTCAATTTCTCCAATGCTCCTATATAGATATGTCAACGATTTAAATCTATTTGCCAGCCTTTGTGTTTGCCTTTCCATAGTATTGCTTTCCATATGGTTTGTGGGGTTGGAAAACGGAGAAAAAGAAATGGTTAAAAACAAACTACTTAATGCACTCAGAAAAAATGGTTAAATACGCTCTTTCGGCATTGTTTCATTATTTTAAACAATTTGCAATTGCTAGAAAACTTAATAAAAACGGACTTGAAATACATATACCCTTCTCTGATTTCAATCACCAAAATTTAATATTCTCTCCGCCTGTTTATATCGGTCCTAATTCGTGGTTACAGCTAAGAGGCAAGCTTATCATTGAATCAGGCACGATTATCGGTCCCCGTTTTAAGGTTCACACATCTAATCACCACTGGCAAGGAAGCATGCTTCCGTATGATGACAAATATATTGTCAAAGATGTGGTCATAAAGCAAAATGTATGGATTGGAGCCGATGTTACTGTCATGCCAGGTGTAGTGATCGGTGAGGGAGCCGTTGTTGCAGCATGTTCTTGTGTCACAAAAGACGTACCCTCAATGGCACTTGTTGGCGGATGCCCTGCTAAAATAATTAAATACCGGGATAAGAATCAATATGACAAACTCAAAGAGGAGGGAAAAATATATCTTGAATTAAAACAACAAGGAAAAACAATACAAAATGAAGACGAACGTTGCAATACGAATACAAAATAAACTGCGCCATATAGTTAAAAACCTCATTCATACCATGAAATATTACGGCATGAATCGAAACGAGTTGTTAGTCGTAAATGCATGGATGAATTTATACGATGATGAACCGGAAAATCGTAATCTGGGCGATGAACTGAATTATTATCTGATTAAAGAACTCTCAGGCAAACGATTAGTCAATAAGTTCAACCTTTTTGTCCCGAAGCTGACAAACATTTGCTGCATTGGATCAATAGTTGATTCAATGGCTGATTCTCAAAGTATTATTTGGGGTAGTGGAGCGATCGCAGATAATAGGAAAATGAAATGTGTTCCTTTAGAAGTACGTGCTGTTCGCGGCAAATTAACCCGTAAATATCTCCTATCACAAGGTATTGAATGTCCTCCAGTTTATGGAGATCCAGCCTTGCTTCTTCCTATGATATATAAACCCAATATTGTAAAAAAGTATGCGGTTGGTATCATACCACACTATGTCGATATGAAAAGTAAATATGTGGTCAAACTTGTTTCACAAATGAAGGGGGATGCTAAAATTATCCATATGGCAAACTATAAGGATTGGCATGATGTCATCGATGAAATAAATCAGTGTCAATTCATTTTGTCAAGTTCATTACATGGTCTGATTATAGCTGACTCATACGGCATTCCAAACAAATGGATTGAATTTTCTAACAAAGTAACAGGAAACGGATTTAAATTCCGAGATTATTTCTCATCGGTGGGACGAATTGATAATGAACCGGTTCAGATTAAAGAAACCACCCGTTTAACCGATTTGCTTGCTTATAAGAACGAGTGGAAACCTATTGATATTGATTTGAATAAATTACTGTGTGCTTGTCCTTTTAAAGTTCAAGATAAATATTGCATCAATGAATAATACTGTCGCTATTTCTGTTATTGTCCCTATCTATAACGCTGAAAAATATTTGGATAACAGTTTGAGTAGTCTAGCCCAACAAACATTTCAAGATTTTGAAGTATTACTTATAAATGACGGGAGTAAAGACAATAGTGCCGCCATTTGCAAGAAATACAGCTTGAGAGACCAGCGTTTCAAGTTGTTTAATAAAGAAAATGGTGGTTCCGCCTCTGCCAGACAAATGGGCATGGATAATTTATGCGGTCGTTACTGTATCGTATGCGATGCGGACGATTGGGTAGAAGCCAACATGTTGGAACAACTTTATTTGGCCACAAACAATGAGCAGATAGATATGGTGATTTCGGATTTCTTCGTTAACTATGATAATGGTAAACAAAGAATCATATCACACAAAGGGATAGATTTAAAGCAAGAGAGTCTTGTTCGTGGGCTTTTGTGCCAAAAAATTATGGGTAGTACAAACAATAAGTTAATAAGGAGTGAGCTTTTTAGAAAATTTCAGATTAGCTATTTATCCGGCATCAATATGGGAGAAGACTTGCTTGTTGTGCTAAAATTACTCCAACATCCCCTTTCCATCACATATTGCAAAGGTGCATATTACCATTATTTCCGTGCCAGAAACAATGGTAGTTATACAAACACTCCCAATGCTTCAATTTTCTACCAATTAGCAAAAGTTAATAAATGGAAGTATGAACACTTTTCGCTCAGCGAATATGAGGAAGAGTTATTTTTAAGTAGTATCAATTTGGCTTTTACCGGATTAAGAGCAAAAGGCTTATCAAAAGAAGAATACAGAGCCTTTTTGCTAAAGGAATTGCCTCTGCAACGACTCAGAAAGCATTCATGTAGTAATCTTAAAACATTGTTGATACTGATTTCCTCAATTAGCTATCCAGCCGCCAAAGCAGCATTAAATCTCATGTATCGCTTTGTTTACAAATAATAATTATGCTTAGAAAACTATCTGATGGCTCAATTTTAATTCTGCCTATTTCTCCAATATTGTCATTCTTGTTGTCTCTGAATAATTTAAGGAACAAACTGAATGGATGCGTATTTGTCATATTCTATGCATTGTTTGGTTTTGCACATAGCTTTTCTGACCCGAGAGCTGACTGTTACAGGAAAATGGTGGCATTTGAAACCTTTACGTCTACTACAACTATAACGGATATATGGAACGATTTTTTATCAGGCAACACATTTGATATTTTCGAAGGGATGTTGTTCATTGTTTGCAGCAACATCACTACAAATATTAAGGTTGTATTTTTTATCGTAGGATTGATTGGAGGTTTGTTTGCATACTTGTTTCTCTCTAAGATACAGAAATATATGCAACTACACTATGGTAATAGGTGCACCTATACAATCACAATATTGTATGTGCTGTTATACAATCCCGTAGCCATAGGAGGTATTAGGAATTTTATAGCAATGACTATATTTTCGTACTATGCGTTTCTATTTCTCATCGAAAAGAAAAATACAGCATTATTAGGTGTTTTAAGTACATCCTTGATACATTTCAGTTTCATACTGAATATATGTGTAGTCATTATTGCCCGCCTTTTTGTTACAAAGAGGCATGTAAATATTCTTTGGTGGACAGCTATTGTTTCCTGTATATCATCTGTGTTTATCACTCCTGATTTTTGGGGCAATATTATCCAAAATCTGAATCTTGGCAATTTCAACCAAGCGATGGAGAGTCGAGCATCCAGTTATGCTTCCGAAGAAACGGCAGCAGCATTTGAACAGTCATTGACTGTTCAATTACAACGAGTAGGAAACTATTTTATAAGAGGGTTTTATGTATTGTTTCTTATTTATTTAAGAAAGAATGAAAACAAGTTTTCAATATCATCATTTGATAGTGTACTGTATGCATATATGCTCTTTTTCCTAACCTTTGGTTATCTAATGACTAGTTTCAGTGTAGTTGGAAATCGATATCTTCTCCTTGGATATTTCATCTCATATTTCTTCCTTTTAAAATTGTATATCCAACATTCTGATATATATAAATTGAATAAATACATTAAAAGCCTCCCTTGGGTATTTGGAGTAAATTTTGCATGGCTGGTTATGAATGCCTGGTTTGTTCTTGACCATCGATTCTTTTATCTGCCTGCACCTTTTTTACTTTTATAATCCACAAGCACTCAGACAATTTCTCTTTCTGTCAATTCTTTGACTTAATCATCAATAATACTGTCTGCTAAGCCAGTATCAAACTGCTTTATCCCTATTTGAACATTTTATATACCATGTTTATGTGGCGGATAACAAGCAGTCAAACACCACATAAGCACAATGAAACAGATAAAAGTATTGCTAGTTGCAAATGTTGCAAAGGGGCATGTAAACAAGTTTCATATTCCTACTATTAAGTACTTGAAAAGTAAAGGTTGGCATATAGACGTTGCCTGTTCTCTTGACGAAGACATCCCCTTTGCTGACAATGTATACGGTATGAGTTGGAAACGCTCACCGTTCACATTTAAAACGCTGAAAGGAATAGTGGAACTCTATCAGCTACTCAAGAAAAATCAGTATGATATTATTTATTGCCACACTCCGGTAGGTGGTCTGGTTGCCCGCTTTGCATCCATCCCTTTCAGAAAACATGGACTTAAGGTAGTTTACTTTGCCCATGGCCTTCATTTCTTTAAAGGTTCCTCCATCTTAAGTTGGCTGTTATTCTATTCAATGGAAAAGTTAATGGCTGAATTTACAGACATGTTCATAACCATAAATGACGAGGATTATGAACGTGTTAAGAAGAAATTCAACCGACACATGCTTGTTAGCAAAACAAACGGCATTGGTGCAAATTTTAATCGTTTGGACATTAAAAATCCAGAGAAAATCCGGCAAGAATACCGTAATAAACTGCATATCCCAATTCGTTCCAAAATACTGATATATGTTGCAGAAATTAACAACAACAAAAATCAGCAGATGCTTATCAAAGTTCTGAAGAATCTACGGAGTAAGAATTTGGATGTATATCTACTTTTGGTTGGTCCTGATTTTCTAAATGGTAGATGTCAGCAGCTATCTGCAAAACTACAGGTACAGGAATATACAAAATTCCTCGGCTGGCGAAACGATATTGGTGAATTGTTGTCAGCTTCAGATATTTATGTAGCTTCCAGCAAAAGAGAAGGACTTGCTATAAACCTTGTTGAAGCACAATATGCGCATCTCCCGGTAGTCGCGACATCAAACAGAGGACATCTGGCGGTTATTAAGAATAATGAAAATGGAATTCTAGTCCCGATAGATGATTATTCATCAATGGCTGATCAAATTACAACTCTTATGGAAAATCCAGATTTGTATAAAAAAATGGCAAATGTGGATGTTTCAAAATATGAATCAGTGAAAGTCGCCTCAGAGATACACGAATGCTTAAGTGATGTTCTAAAGTATCGGAAATAAGATTCCTCGTGTTTTATTGAGTCTGTAAACATGCTCCTTAGAACAAAGAATCAGCATTATCAATTGATATCAAACACATTTCATTATGGAAACAAACAATAAATCTACCCAACAAGTATGGGTATCGAGTGAAAAATCTGTTTATTTCGATTTTTACAGCTTGAATATCGACAATCCCCTGCAAGTATGCCAAAAGTACAGAAGTGAACTGCAAATACCTCTCAGATCAATCGTTTTAATCAATTTGGCGGAAATGAACTCTAATAACAACCAGCACATGCTGATTCAAGCAGTCAAAGATTTACGTGATCGGAACATGGACATTTACCTGCTTTTGGTAGGAAAGGACTGTTTAAACGGAGAATGCCAAGAAGAAGCATCAAAACTACAGATACAGCAATTTGTCAGATTCTTAGGTATGCGAAATGACACAGGAGAATTGCTGGCATCCTCGAATATCTATGTTGCTTCCGGCAAGACAGAAAAATGTCCTTTGGGTATTATACAGGCTCAATATGCTCATTTGCCTGTTATAGCAACCGCCAACAAGGGACACAAGGCAGTTATAAAAGATGGCCTGAATGGCTTTTTGGTACCAGCGGGCGATGCAAAAACAATGGCAGACCGAATCCTCTTACTGTTGGAAAAACCTACAACATATAAAGGTATGTCTCTGGTAGATGTTTCAACCTATATATCGAAAGGAGTACCCGTTATTGATGACGACTTCTGAGTATTTTCTACAAGCCAATTAAAACAACAAATTACACGACTGTTCATTATGAATTCAGAATTTATCAAAGAGCGTGAATTAAAGAATGACAATAGGCATGTCTATTTGTATCATTTGGAAGAAGAACACAGCATTTGGATTGCTTATGGTTATTCTGCGTATTCTTTAAAACTATTTGCGATGTCTCATGGTGTTGAATACGTTAGGGGCTATTCTTCCAATGTAGCACTTCCTTATACAATCGTAACAAGGGAAGGCATGAAGAGACTCAGGTCATACCTTCCTGTCATTCAAGAAGAGGAAAACTTCCTCTATCTCGATATGAAAAAATCATTTAGCGAGAAGGATTTCTTTTGCTGGCTTGAATCATGCTGTTCAGAAGGCAAGAAACAAGAGACCGTTGAAATTAAAACATTGGTCAGTGATTTGGTGCCTAAAGATGAGTTTATTCCAGATAGCATGTCTTCCTTTGCTAGGAATTTCAAGCGGATTACAGATTGCATTGTGGCTTTGATTACAATGGTTGTATTTTCACCGCTAGCACTCTGCTGTTATATTGCCATTAAACTTGAAGATGGAGGCCCTGCTATCTTCAAACAAGAACGTATTGGTCGCTTTGGTCGCCCGTTCAATATTTACAAATTCCGATCTATGCGCATGGATGCAGAAAAACTTGGTCCACAGCTAAGTCATTCCGGAGGCTATAATGACCCACGTCTCACAAAAGTAGGTAAATTTATTCGTGCACATCATTTAGACGAACTCCCACAACTTTGGAATGTGTTCTGCGGTGATATGGCATTCATCGGTCCCAGACCCGAGCGTAAATTCTTTATAGATCAGATTCTGGATTATGATACACGTTATGTCTATCTATATCAGATCCGTCCGGGAGTAACATCTTTTGCAACTCTTTACAATGGCTATACCGATACGATGGAAAAAATGCTTTGCCGACTGGAATATGATTTATACTATCTTAAAAAACGCTCATGGTGGTTCGATATGAAAATTCTTTTCGGTACTTTCTGGAGTATTGTAGGAGGTAAAAAATTTTAATGTATCGATGGTAATATTTTAAATTTTCAATAGACAAAGAGGCTGATTCTTTACATAAAGTATTGAATCAGCCTCTTTTACATATTAAACAATGAGCATACTATTAAAAATCCTCTCTATCATCAATCATAATAGTATCATCACTCACATCCCAATCTGCATAATTGATTTCGGACTTGTTCCAAGTAAGTACAACATTAAACCTCTTAAATAAATCCAGAAAATCACTTATGTTGTCTTTGCTCTCAAACCCAATTTTCACAAGTCTATTCTCGTCGCTGTAATTATCCTTACAGATAAAACGGTAGCTGACAAAATGGGAATATCCTGTATAGAGTTCAAAACCAACCGGCTCGTACCTTTCAATGTCAACACCACGATCCTTTAAATAATCCCTTATAAAAAGGTGATCTGAAATATCGGCAGCAGCCGTTCCTTTATAGTCATTGTATTGTGTAGATGCTTTCATTCTCTTACACCTCCTTTCCGCAATAGGTTTTCCATATATGGAGATTGCTAATTATTACAAAGGTAAACAGAATCTTTTATAATATCCTCTGAAACACCATTCAATCGCAGCCTCTTTGCAATGCGATCTTCAATTCCTCTTTCTTTTATTCTATTGAATATGGCATCCGTAAAAAAATCAATGGCATAATGGATTTCCTCCTGCCCATCACAATTATTCACATCTATACCACTGAAAGGAGAACGTTTTTTGTGAAGAATCAAATAATATACACCGCCAATCAACAGTGCTGAGAGCGAACCGATTTTCACATCGCTTTCAGCAAAGACTCTTTGAAAACGTCGAACCAGAGGCATAGTGTTAAACTCACGCATTTGAGCAGTACGTTTAGTGATAGTATTTTCATCACATATTTCCCATTTCAAGAGTTCCTGCATGATTATATTGGAGTTTAAATCATCAAACAAACCATGTATGATGGAGCGGAACTCTTTTTCCGTACATTGGTTTTTTTCGATGGAGTCAATAACATCACTGAACCAGTAATCATATTTTCTGGTATAGATGTCCATAAATTCTTCCCAGTCACCGAAGTGACGGTGAAAAACCGTGGATTCAACTTTGGCAAGGTTCACAATGCGCATAAGTGAGGATTTGGCAAAACCTTCTTTTTTAATCACTTCAGACGCTGCATTCATGATGTCGTTTCGTAAATCCTTATTTGTGCGTCTGGGGCGTCTTGTTTTTGGATTATCCATGTCTTATCCCTAATTTTTTGTCTATTTCTAATAATGCAGTTATCAATAAATCCAAATCTTCCCTTTCATGTGAAGCCAATACGCTGACACGTAATCGTGCTTCACGCAATCTCACAGCAGGATAAACAATGGATATGGCCAATACACCTTTTTCACGAAGCATTTGAGCTGCATCATATGCTTTCTGTGTATCACGTATCATAATTGGGAATATAGGTGATACGGAATCTCCTATGTCAAATCCTTCTTCCAATAGTCTGGAACGGAGATAATTCACATTATCCCAAAGTTTTCTACGTATTTCCGGCTGTCTCTTAATCAGTTCCAACGCTTTTAATACTGATGCAGTTACCTGTGGGGTAATGGCTGCAGAGAAAATATTACTGTCGGCATAATACCGCAAATATTCAATCAGCTCATGGGATGCTGCAACGAAACCACCTACACATCCGAATGACTTGCTGAATGTTCCGGTAATAATATCTATCTGGCCAAGACATCCATAATGCTCCGCTGTACCTCGTCCGTTTTCTCCAAAAACACCCATACCATGGGCATCATCCACCATCAACATGGCATCATATTTCTTACAAAGTGTGATGATTTCCGGTAAACGGGCAAGGTCTCCGCCCTGTGAATAAACTCCATCTACGATGACCAACTTGGTTTTATAGGCATCCTTGGCATGTTTCAATGCCAATTCAAGGTATTCCAAATTGTTGTGCCCAAAGGATTTTACATGAGTGCCTATCAAGCCTGCAGAAGCACTGGCATGGATAAAGGCATCTGTAATAGCAATGTCATTCGGTCCCAATAAAGCTCAAAGAGTTCCGTCGTTGGCTCCAAACCCGGAAGAAAACAACAAGGCATCTTCCTGACCGGTAAATTGTGCGATTTCTTGCTCCAAGCGACGGTGAATATCCAAATAGCCACCTATCACTTGAGCTGCGCATGTTCCTGTTCCATATTTCCGAACAGCCTCAATACCGGCTTCTATCGTTTCAGGACGTTGGGACATACCCAAATAATCGTTGGCTATGAAACTGGATACATTCTTGGTACTTCCTTCCAACTCCATCCGAGCGTCCACTCCGGAATAGGCTTCTATCCAATAATGCTTATCCGGATAGGTTTTAAACTGTTGGGTAAATTTCTGAAAATCTTTGGCTCGTTCAAGCGCATTCATGGGAGTACCCAATTCAAAATCGTGTAGGGTATACATTTAGGTTATGATAAAGGATTTATGATTGTTCCGTTTTTAAACAGCGGAAAGGAATTATTTTACATGCAAATACATCGGATAATATTGACTTTTAGGTGGTTATAATGTTAAAAGTCTAAATTTGTTTTGATATTTATCATTTTATATAATTGAAGATGTTTATATTTGCTGCGGAGTTATATATAAATATCGGCATCGGAATGATGTCTTCAACCGGATAACATATTCCGGACCATATTCTCTCTTTTGTAGCTCCGTCCGCACCTACCTTACTTCTTTCAGCGGACACAATCCATTGGAAAGGCCGGTAACCTTTCCCATCATTAACCTTAATCACACAAGCGATGAAGCAACTAATGCTACTTCTATTCGGTGCAGGAGTTGTGACAGCGGGTGCACAGTCCCCCGGCGGTGTCAAAGGAACAGAGTTGTGGTTCCAGACATTGCCCGTGACGGCAGACCTTCAAGGCGCATACCGCTGGATGGATCTCGCAGGGGATTCCGTAAAATTGCGTTCTCTAGACCGCAGCGGAAAACCGGGAAGCGAATACACCCAGACCCGCTCCTTCGCGCCGGCATTCAATTTTCATCCGGCACTGTACCTTTCAGGAGGAAGCTACGGAAAAACAGCTTCCTTCAAGTTCTCCAACTTTTCACAGGCTACTGTCTTTGGTGTCTTTGCCCTGCCTCCCGAGAGTCACGACAAGGATATGCTGCTCTATTCCCTTGACGGGAGGAAAGGCGGCGGCTCCATCCTGTCCAAGGACAAGGCCGTACGTGCCCACGGCACGGAGCCGCTGGACTACGGAAAGGACACGGGAGAAGACCTCTTGTTCTCCTCTTCTGACAGACAGTCTGCTACAGACTTCCGGGAGTCTTCCGTCCGCGTGCTCACCTATCTGAAGAGCAACCGTCCCGGAACGGGCCTTTGGGGAGAAAATACCGTATCGAATCTGTTTGTCGGCGGTACTTATTCCGCATCCAATCCGCAGTTTAGTACCGGTTATGATGAAGCGTCATTCGGGAACAACCGTTTTGACGGCTATTCCCCCGAAGTCATCATCTACGGACGTTACCTCACCCCGGCAGAACGCAGGAAAGTGGAAAGCTATCTGGCCGTCAAGTATGGAATCACCCTGAACAACTCCTATCTGGACAGTGAAGGCAACCTGATATGGGACAAGGACGAGAACTTGGGTTATCACCACCGGGTGACAGCCATCGGCTCGGATGCCGCTTCCGCTCTCCACCAGCCCCTCTCCACCACTTCCTACGAGGAAGGACCCGTCTATGCCACCATGAAAGCAAACGACACCTTCCACGACGGCAATTCCTATGCGGAGTCGTCCGCCAGCCGCCTGCTCGTCATGGGGCGTGAATACGGCAATCCCTTGCCCGACAAAGGGTACATCTTCTGGGGTGACGACAACGGTCCGCTGACCACCTACACCTCACCGGCAGATACCCTGTGGCACATCATGCACCGCACGTGGACGGTACGCAGCAATGTACCGGCATCGGCAGACAGCACCTCGGTACGCTGGAACGGCACGGGCATGACCGTTACCCGGAAAGGCTTTCTGGACACCATCGAGCAGGACTCAAGTGCGACCGAAGCCTTTGCCGTCACACCGGCACTTCCCGGCCGTGAAGGAGCTATCTCCTTCTATTGCCCCCTCAGTCATCCCACATTCGACGCGGGCTTTACCGGCTCCGGCGGCAACACCTGTGAATACGGCTACCGCTTCGACAGGGAAGGAAACGTCTATGTCATCTCCGGCGGACAGGCCGGCACTACTGCTGTGGCCACCGGAGTCAGCGGCAGTGCCGTTTCCATCCGGAGGGAAGATGGGCAGGTCTACCTCCGCATTGACGGTATCGGCAGCCAGACGCGTACCATTCCCCTGCCCGAAACCTCCGGCTCAATGTCAGGCCTTATCCGGGCCGTCACCTCCGAAGAGCCGTTGCGCATAGCCGCTGTACGTACCGGCGGCATCGGTGACACGGGAAACATGGCAGAACTCAGCCATGCGCTTACCCCGGATGACGAGTTCTCACAGTATTGCCGCAACCGTACCCTGCTGCTCATCGACCCCAGCGGGGAAGGCAGGTTCGATACGGAAGACATGATAGCCGTGAAATGCTCCCGGCCGGACCTCATGCGCGGAAAGACCGTATTCCACAACCTGTTCTGGGACTTGGACGGCAGCGGCAGCGATGTCTTCACCTTTGCCTATTATGACGGACTGGCGGCAGATGCCGTTCCGACCCCGTCCACCTGTGAGGACGGCAAGCCCCGCAATGACGGCAGCATCGACATTGACATCCGCATCGGCACTCCCGTCTATGACTATCTGCTCTCAGCCGATACGGTAGCCGGCGTACCCAAGGATGAAATCATTGCAAGCGGTAAGTTCACCGGAGAGGCTCACCGCATTGACGGACTGGCTCCCGGCACCTATACGCTGAAAGTCACCCAGGGCGGTGGCAACGACATCTACGGAACAGGCGGACCGCTATACACCACCTACGTGCACGACAAGCGGATCTTCACTTCGGGAGAAGTCTCCTGGACGGTGACAGGAACCAACTCCAACTACCGTCTCGGTGTGGAACCGAGAATATCCGACGACATCACGCAGTTCGGCTTTGATGTGAGAGGTGACAGGGCTCATATGATTATCGACGGACACACGAGCCTTACCCAGTTTATCCGCATCAAGGAAGGAGACGTCCTCACGCTGGGACTCGAAGGCATTACCGTATCGTACAAGCTCAACGGCAAGGTCATCCGCCGCTTTACCCAATGGAACATCCGAGCATGGCGTCTGTGCATCAAGTTCGGAACCGGTGAAACACATATTACCGGACTTACCGTAAACGGGGATCCGATTCCCGATTTCACCCATTCGGGCAATGTACAGGTTGAGAATCCCAAGACAAACACGGCCCTCTTCACGGTACATGTAGGCAGTGAGTGCGACCCGACACTCCCCAACGGAACAGAAAAGAAGGAAGGTTCCCTCATCGGCTGGTCAGACCGGCCCGGAAACGGTGAAGGAAACAGCCAAGGAAACGGTAACAGGGATGATTCGTTCCAAGTAAAGCCTGACGGCACGACCGGCATCTTTGATGTCGTGCTGGAACAGGACCAGCCCGGGGATGTCACGCTGATGGTATTCGACGCTTCCGGCAAACTGGTTCACGAGCAGCTCATGGAAGGCGGAACAACCAAACGCTCGCGCTTCGAGGCACCCGCCCCCGGAGTCTATGTAGTCAAGGCCATCGGTCCGGATTGGGAAAAGACCCGGAAGATTATAGCCAAATAGTTCAACTAAAACCGAAATATCATGAAACGGACAATTATCATCGCCGCATCAGCCGTGACGCTGGCGGCAGCCGGCATTGCCGGTTCGCAATATCTGTCCGGCCAGTCTCCGAGTGCGCAGCTCCAGATGGAAACGGCATCGGAAATCCGGCAAGAAAAATCCGAAGACAGCGGCAGGAAGAAAGAAGACGGCAGCCGTCCTGCAAAGGCGGCAACTGCCCACCGCACTTCTTCCACTCCGATACAGGCAGCAGGCACGACAACCGCCTATGCCACCCTCCGCTACGGTTCGGTCGGTATTCCCGAAGGGAAGACTGCCGACAACCCCGAGGATAACATCTTTGAAATCAACCTCTCCCGGACAATTCCGTTGGACGCCCGCGTCTGGCTGTGTTACGAGCTGCAGGGTGCGGATCACTCCGGAGCCGTAGCCAAGAGCATCAACGACCGTCCGGCCACCGGCGGTTATATGGCCACGGCATCCGACGGCTGGACCCATGTCCGCGAGGAGATTCACCCGGCCTGGCTGCATGCAGGTGTCAACCGCATACTTTTCACGGCTCCCGAAGGCAGGAGCTACTCGATACGCAACCTGCATGTCGAAACGGCATCGGGACCCGGGCAGGCACTTACGCTGTCACAAACTCCGGTAGTCTATGGTGACCTGGCCTATGTGCACGGCTTCGTCCGCAACGGAGCCCGGACGGTCAAGGCAGGACATACCGTACTTACACTGCAGGACGGCGAGTTCGAAGGCATCGTTCCCGTATCGGGCAGCAGCCTCACGCTCAGTGCCACTACCGCCTCCGGCAAGGCCCTGACCGCTTCCTTCCCGACACTGAAGAAAGGCAAGGCAGATTATGAACGAGCTTTTCAGACTCCGGCTGCCCGGACGGCAGGGAAGCATTTTGCCCAAGATAAGGCAGACAGCCTGAAAAATGCCAACGGTACGCTGCTGGTAGATCATGGTGTCATGCTGGCAGCCAGAAAGCTGACCATGCGTCCCTTGCGTGAAATGGACCTGCCGGCACTGGATTTCGGCATGACCAATGTCACGGCCGAGGGAGAAGGCGTACGTTTCCTGCCGCACGGCACACACTTCACGGAAAAGGGAGCCACCGTCCGGTTAAAGTACGACCGCACCCGCATTCCGAGCGGCTACACTGAAGACGACATCCGTACCTATTATTTTGACAACGACACCAAACACTGGGTGGCGCTGGAAAGAGTGAAGGTTGACAAGCAGGAAGCCTGCGTAGTGTCACGAACCACCCACTTCACGGATATGATTAACGGTGTAATCCAGGCACCCGAATCACCGGAGACCGAAGGGTTTGCACCGACCATGATGAACGACATCAAGGCAGCCGACCCAACAGCCAAAATCAACCTGATTGCTCCGCCGCAGGCCAACCACCGCGGAACGGCCAGCCTGCAGTATGCCTTTGAGATGCCGCCTGCCCGAAACGGCATGGCCCCCTCACTCGGCATCCAATACAGCAGTGAGGGCGGCAGCGGCTGGCTCGGTGAAGGATGGAGTCTTTCAGTTCCTTCCATCTCATTGGACACCCGATGGGGCGTGCCGCGCTATGACATGGCCAGCGAGACGGAAACCTACCTGCTCTCCGGCTCCATGCTCTCGACCATGGACGAAAAGGGACAGATGGGTGTGGCCCACCGTGGAGACAAGATGCCCCGCAAGGCAGACCGGCAGTTCTATACCCGTCAGGGAGGAGACTTCAGCCGTATCATCCGCAAGGGCAGCAGTCCGGCAGACTATTACTGGGAAGTCACCGACAAGCAGGGTGTGAAATACACCTATGGCGGTGAAGGAGCCGTTCTGAAAGGCACGTTCACGGATGTTTCCGGTAATACCCGTGAGGTGATTTCCGAGTGGAAACTGCGCAGGGTGGAAGAAACGCACGGCGACTTCATGGAATATGTGTATGAGGCAGCCGATGAAGATGTCCGCGGCGGCTTGAAAGCCAAGGCACTCTACCTGAAAGAGGTGCGTGCCGGAAATGCCGGACAGGAGCCCCATACGGTCGTGACGTTTGAAGGCGGCAAGACCCGGCAGGTGAAGACCAACAACGCCCGTTACGGCTATTTGACCTCTTCCAACCGCCTGCTGGAGAAAGTGACGGTGAACTTCCGGGGAAACGTGCTCAGGAGTTATGCTTTTGAGTACCGGAACGGTGCGTTCAACCGTGAACTGCTCGCCGGTGTGCGCCACCTGGACTCTAACGGGCAGGAGGTGTCTTTCCAGAAGTTCAGCTACTACGACGACGTGCAGTCCGACAAGGGATATGTCCCCTTCAAGGACAGTCAGGAAACATGGAACACGCACAATGACGGGCTGGATGCCGGATTTGTCAATCCCCTGCAATCCGTCACCAAACGGTTCAGCGACAAACCGACCGCATTGGGTGGTACGGTAAGTTCTTCCACCAGCGGATCATTCTATGCGGGTGTGGGTCCGAACGATTTCAGCAAATGGAAAAGCAACACATTTGGCGGCTCATACAGCTATTCCAGTGACAACAGTAAAGGATTATCATCTTTTGTCGATTTGAATGGTGACGGTTTGCCTGACAAAGTTTTCCGCAAAGGTGGAAAGGTTTTTTATCGTCCGCAACTGAAAAATGCATCAGACGGAACGGTTTTTTATGGTGAAGCGATTAAGGTTTCCGGTATCAACAGCTTTGCTACGGTCAAGAGTTCAACCAACTCCGGAGGTGCTAAAGGAGTGGTCGGATGGAATATCTTTACAGCTGAACTCGGTTTGGACAAGTCACGTACCAAAACCAAGACTACCGAATATTTCAGTGATATAAACGGAGACGGACTGGTTGACCTCGTTTCCAACGGCAAGGTTTATTTCAACCACCTTGAATTTGACAGCAACGGCAATGCGGTACCGACATTCACATTAAGCAGTGCTGACACTCCGAGTCCCATCATCTATAGCGGAAAGATTGACGCTTCGGTGATTACCATCGACCCCGAAGAACAGGCGGAAGCTATCAAATCTTCTCCCATGGAGGACATCGTGCGCGTATGGCAGGCTCCCCGGGACGGTATGGTCAGCATTTCCGGGACGGTCAGCCTGATTGCACCCGAAGGTGACTACGACAAGGAAGAATATGCCAAGGCAGACGGTGTGCGTGTATCAATCCAGAAAGGTAAAGCCGAAAGATGGAACTTGAAAATTACCAAGGGAGATGCTTCTGCACACCCGGCTTCTGTGGATGCATTTGAGATAAAAAAAGGCGAACGCATCTATTTCCGCGTGCAGTCCGGTACGGAAGAAAAGAGCAACGGTGCTTTTGACAAGGTGGCCTGGTCACCTGTCATCACCTATGCCGGTACGGCTGAGACCTTGCCGGGAGGCTATTCCACGACGGTTTACAAACCTGCGGAAGGTGCGGTATATGATGTGAATACCGTTGCCAATGTGGAAGGTGTTCCCTTCTCTGTATCAGGAAAGTTCAGCAAACCCGTCACTACGGATGATGTCGTGCTGCGCATTATCGGTTCAAACAACAAAAAGGACGATAACGGCAACGACAATCCGAATTATACGGAGCAAGTGCTCTTCACAAAGACCTATCCCGCAGCAGAGAAGGCAGATGCCGTGGAGGTATCGGCCAGTATCACCAATGCCGAGAAGTTCCCGAACGTAGGGTTTGAGATTGCATCATCCTCCAATGTGAATTGGGAACAGATCCGCTGGATACCGTCTGTGACCTACAAGGATTCATCCTCTGTTGACCAGACGCTTGCGATTCCGGCACATTACAGGATGTTTACCCATGGCGTGAAGGAAAGCCATTCCTATACGTTTGCTGCAACGGATACGGCGGTAATTGTCAAGCCCCGTATTGCAGTGGCAAAAGGATTCAACGGTGACGTGACCTTGACGGTAAAGACAGCGGACAAGCTGCTGGCGAAAAAGACTTTCACCATAACAGAAGGCACTTTGAAGGCAGATGTGCTGAAACTGGAAAATCCCGGCACCGAAAAGATCTGGTTCGAGTATCATTATCCCGGTACGTTATCGGATGATGCCCTTACCGTTGCACGTGTGCTGTTGCAGTCCGATACGCTTGGTCTGCCGAAGGACAGCGTGAATGCCGGATTCTATGCGGAAGGTGTCAACAGCGGTTTCGGTATGCTGTACCGTGGCTGGGGCGGCTTCGTTTACAATGCTTCCGAGGGACGCTATGGCAAGCCAATTGACGAGGCTCTGCTCAAACTCCCGGAGGATGAGAATGCCAAGATTGACCCGTTGACCCTGCCTTTCACACCGATAGGCACAGACCAGATGTCTCCCGACCGCTGGATTGGACAGCGTCAGGAAATCTACCTGACAGCTACAGAAGCCGGTACGGCCCGACTTGCAGAACAGGACGTGGTCATTACCAATCCGTTGGATAATCAGGTGGATGTCGCAGGCCTGGCAGGTGATTGCCTCCAAGGAACCGGTGCGGCAGCTGTTACCCAAGTCGCTACCAGCAAGAGTTCCGTAACCCAAGGCGGCGCCATGGGATTTACCGTCAACACTGCCGAGGGTAATGCCACGACAGATGTAACCATGATGGACATGAACGGTGACGGTTATCCGGATATCGTTGCCGGAGGAGTGGTACAATATACCAATTCTCAAGGTGGTATCAGTGGTGAGAAGTCACAGAAACTGGAAAAAATCTCCAGTGAAAACTCATCCAGTTCTAAAGGTTATGGTGGCAATCCGGTTGCTTCTGTTTCATCCATTGTCAAGTTAATCAAACATTCTCCTCAGACAGCAGCCAATTCCCAGACCAAATGGCAAGCCCAGTTCAGCCTCTCCGGAAGCGGCTCATACAACAAGGATGAAGCCGCAGTACAGTTCATTGATATGAATGGAGATGGTCTTCCCGACCAGATTCTGAAGAACAAGCAAGTACGCATAAATCTGGGATACACATTCTCAGACCCCATGGATTGGGGACTGGAACGCATTCAAGGTGGTGAAAGCAAAGCTTTCAATGCTGGTGCCAGCGGTGGTGCCGGAGGTGGTATGGGCGGAGAATTGGTTAAAGGTTCGTCCATTAACAAGGCATCCGGTAGCTTTATGGCCGGATTCGGCATTGTATCATCAGAAAGCAAGGAAGCATACAACCTGATGGATGTCAACTCCGATGGCTTGCCTGACAAGGTTTGGAAAGAAGGCAACGGAATAAAGGTGTCTTTCAATATCGGCAACGCTTTCCTCTCACCGATAAACTGGAAAGGTGCCAGTGCGTTGAGTGAATCAGCTTCAACTTCAGAATCCGTCAATGCTGCATTTACCATCAGCATCAACCTGCTTCTTCCTCCCATCAAGATTTCCACTAACCCGGGTGCATCCACCGGTCACAGCATCAGCCGCCCCACGTATGCCTTGCAGGATGTGGACGGTGACGGCTATCTCGACATTGTGGAATCCGAAAAGGAAAGCGAGCTGAAAGTGACCCGTTCCACCATCGGTAGGACGAACAAGCTGAAGGCAGTCACCAACTCGCTCGGCGGTACGTTTACGCTGGACTATGCGCATACTGCTCCCACCTACGGACTTCCCGGCGGCAAATGGGTGATGTCTTCCCTCACGGTGGATGACGGCATCCATGACGACGGTCCGCTCATGACCACCGCCTTTGAATACAAGGACGGCAAGCGCGACCGCCACGAACGCGAGTTCCTCGGCTTCGGCGAAGTGATTACCAGGAATCTCGACACTGAAAAGGAAAATGCGCTCTACCGCAAGTCCGTACAGAAGTATGACGTGTCCGGCTACTACACGCAGGGCAACCTCGTCAACGCTTCCGTGGAAGACGCAGCCGGAAAGGTTTACAACGAAACGCGCAACGAATATGACGGCTATTACTTGACCGCCAAGGGTGACGAGTACACCTTTACCGCACAGCCCGTACTGTGCAGCGACCGCGCTTCCGCCTTTGTACCGCTCCGCTATACGGCGAACCTGCAATACGAAGGTGCCGCACAGGGAATGATTACCTCGGAGGCATGGAACGAGTATTACCTCACCGGCCACCACGGTGAGCTGAAATCCTACAAGTTCAGCAACAAGGGCAAGCTCGGCAGCAAGGGAGACGGCAAGTTTGATTACCAGACCTCCATCCGCTATACCTCAAACAGCAGCAGGAACATCCTCGGACTGCCGACCGATGTGACTGTGACCGGAGGAGACGGAAAGGTTTACCACCAGGTATCGGCGGTATATGACACGAAGTACCCCAACCACCTGACCAAGATAACGCAGCAGCTCGGAAACGGCGAAGCCGTCACCGACTACCGTTATGACAGCTTCGGCAACATCCTGCAGAAGACACTTCCGGCCAATGCCAAGGGACAGCGCATGTGGTACAAGTACCGCTACGAGCCGGAAATGAACATGTATGTGGAACGTGTGGAAGATGCGTTCGGCTACCGAAGCGAGGCAGGCAACTTTGATTACCGCTACGGCATCGCCAAGGAACGCCGCGACCTGAACAACTTCTACTACGAGACCGATGTGGACGACCTCGGACGCATCACCGGAGTACGCGGCCCGAACGAGCTGGCTACGGGTGTACCTTATATTATCGCATTCGAATACAGCCCGAAGGCTGAATTTACGGCAAACGGCATCACCGCTCCGGCATACGCCGTGACGAAGCACTACGACATCCAACATCCGGACGATGACATGGAAACCGTCACCTTCGTGGACGGCTTCGGCCGGCCCGTACAGGTGAAGAAGGACGGCGTGGTCACTTCGGCATCCGAAGGCACGGTGTCCGATGCACAGAATGTAATGATTGTCAGCGGACGCAATGTCTATGACGCATTCGGACGTGTTGCCAAGGCTTACTATCCCGTCACGGAAGAACTGGGCAAGCGGACGGACTTCAACAAGGCATTTGACGGAGTATCGCCGACCGTAACGGTGTATGACGTACTCGACCGTGCCACGGAAGTGACCCTTCCCGACGAATCCAAGACGCTGACAGCCTATACCACGGATGCAGGCAGCCAGGCATTGGTAACTACCGTGACCGATGCTTTGGGCAACAAGCAGGCTACCTATACCAACGGCAGCGGCAAGACTGTCATGACCAAGCAGCTCAGCGGTCCTGACGGAGAAATCACTACCACCTTCGAGTATGACGGCATCGACCGTCTGGTCAAAGTCACCGATACCGAAGGCAACGTGACGACCTCCGTATATGACATGGGCGATCGCCGCACCGAGGTGAACCATCCTGCAAGCGGCATCACCACCTTTACGTATGATGCACTCGGCAATGTGCTGACCAAGCAGACAGCCAACCTTGCCAAGGAAGGCAAGTCCATTACCTACGACTACGATTATCACCGGCTGACGGGCATCAACTATCCCGACCACCCGGAGAACAACGTGAAGTATTACTACGGCGGACGCAACGCCTCGCAGAACCGCATCGGTCGTCTGATGCTCCGTGAGGACGGAACGGGAGCCATCGAGTACTTCTACGGCAAGATGGGCGAAGTCACCAAGATCCGCCGCACGCTGATTGTGCCCAACCAGGCGATTGCCACCTATGTGACGCAGTGGAGCTACGATAGCCACAACCGCCTTCTGGAGATGATATACCCGGACGAGGAGAAGGTCACTTACTCCTACAACCTCGGCGGTCAGCTGGAGAAGGTACGCGGCTACAAGTCCTATGGCTATGACTACGTGAACCGCATCGGCTATGACAAGTTTGAGCAGCGCACCTACCTGAAGTACTGCAACGGTGCGGAGACCTTCTACACCTACGAGCCCGCACGTCGCAGGCTGCAGAACCTGACGGTCAACGCAGGCGGAAAGTCCATCATGGACAATGGCTATACCTACGATGCCGTAAGCAACGTGCTCAGCGTTGCCAACAAGGCCGCACTTCCCGAAAGCGGAAAGGCGGGCGGACAGATGGCGCATGCCTATACGTATGACGCACTCTACCGTCTGGCAAGTGCTACGGGAACCTATGCCGGAGCAGACAGCAAAACCGCTTCCTACCGGCTGGAGATGGGCTACGACAACATGCACCGCATCGTGTCGAAGAAGCAGCATCTCACGCAGCAGGGCGTGCAGTTCGACGGTACGCTCCATGTGGGCTATGACCTGGCCTATACCTATGGCAAGATTGAGGGCAAAAAGTTCCAACTGGCCGAAGTGAAGGATGCGAACTACCGCACGGAAGAGAATCCGGACTCCGTGGCCAAGGTGGACAACAACCATACCTATACTTACGATGCCAACGGCAACCTAGTCTATGTCAATACAGGCCGCATCAAGCAGGACGGCACATTGGATTCCACCGCAGCCGAGCGCAAGCTCCGCTGGGACGAGGAGAACCGCCTGACGGCTTCCGATGACAACGGCTTCGTGACCAACTACTGGTATGATGCCGACGGTGAACGCACGGTGAAGACCTCCGGTGAGGGTGAACAGCTCTACGTGAACTCCGAGTTCGCGGGCGGACGCACCAACACGGCGAAGTTCTCGCTCTACGTCAGTCCTTATCTGGTGGCCAACCAGGGCGGACGCTACACCAAGCACATCTATATCGGTTCGCAGCGCATCGTTTCCAAGATTGGCGACTTCGCCTCCTACGGTTCCGACCCGAGACGCATCCAATATGCCGGCAGTGAGACGGACGGACTTTCTGTTAATTACAAGCAAAAATATTCCGCCCAACAGCAGGTAATTAAGGATAATTATGCTATCTTTGAGGTGCCGTACAACGGAACGGACAACAACGACTATGTGGACGGACAAGGATTCTGCTGCGACGACGGTTCTCCCGAGGCTGCGCAGGCTCGTGCTTTGGCACTGGAAAACAACTTCCAGAATCCGGACGCATACGAGAAGTTGCAGTTCTACTACCATCCCGACCACTTGGGCAGCAGCAGCTACATCACCAACCTGGACGGCGAGGTGATTCAGCACATCGAGTATGTGCCGTTCGGCGAAGTGTTCATTGAAGAGCGGAACAGCATCTGGAATACGCCTTATCTCTTCAACGCGAAGGAATTCGATGAGGAGACTGGACTGTATTACTATGGTGCGAGGTACTATGACCCGAGGCTGAGTTTGTGGATAAGTGTGGATAGATTTGCAGAAAAATATCCATATACATCACCTTATCTGTTTTCTTTAGGAAATCCTGTAAAAGTATATGATATTCAAGGAGATTCTACAGTCGTTGTCGTCAGTGGATACGGAATTAAAGATGGAGCACATATTAAATATCCTGTTTCCGTATACCGCAATATGAGTTTGGAATCGTATAACGATCAAAAGAACGGTGGAGTCTTACCCGATCCTGATTATACTACATTATTAGCAAGGGATGCACACGATGTAAAATCTGCAAATGAATTCGTAAAACATTCGAGCACTAGGTATGGAAAGAATAACGAAACACCTCCTGGTACATATTATCTTTTCAAGAAAGGTAAAAATGAAACAGGTAAATATAGTTTGTATATAGGCGACAAACAAGGTGTTAGATCTATTGATGGGCCAGATGGAGTTAGGGAAGGGATAGCTATTCATCAGTATTCCCCGAATGATTCTCAAGGCTGCCTTACAACGTGTAGTGGATCCGATACAACTCCGATTTCTGACTTAATGAGTGCCATTCCTGATTTAAACGATAGGAAACAACCTGTACGAATAATTCTTGAACCTAGAGCTATTCAAACTAGCTATTGGAAAAATAAAGAAAATGGTACTGTTAAATATAGTGGTGTTGAGCATGTTTGGTATGGAGGTACGCTTGCACCAGTTATAGTTACCGCACCTAGAACAAAATAAATGCTGTATTATTCTAGCTAATAGTTATACGTTAATACCTTGTAAGGTATTAACGTATATACTTTTATGTGTTATCACTAGTATTCTGTTAAACTTATGCATGTATTATTTCTCTCAGTAATAAACTGATTTAGACTCTTTTTTCAAAATCATATATGAGAATTCTTTGTCCCAAGTTGGTTTGTACTTATTTTATAAAGTTGAATGTTAACTATATGCACAAAAAAACTTAATTCTAACAGAATAATAGTGTACATTATATAAATTTTTAAATATGAAAATGTCATTCATTTAGATGATTGTTTGAGAAGATGTGTTATCTTTGTTTTATAGTATAAAGTAGTAATTGTTGTAAAATATTAAACGTATGAAAACAATAGTCTTAAGTTTGCTTTTTATGTTTTCGCCATATTTATCCATTGGTCTATTTGCAAATAATAATACAAAGTCACAACCTGAAGATTCTGTATATATTGTAGCAAACTCTTTCATGAACTTTGATGTGGTAATCAATTCATATATTCTTTATGAAGCAGATCTAGAATGGGTGGAAATAGAACATCCTAATTGGATACCTAAATTTTTCCCGAAAATATTTAATGAATATGATTGTACATTGCATGCTAAGTTTGCATTAGCCATTACTATGTATAAAAAAGGTTTAACAAGGCCGCTAAAAGAATTATGGAATAAATATAGATATATTTTTATTCAAAATGATCAAAGAAGTCAAGATGAAAATCTACATGAATTATGGATCTTAATTGATAATTCAAAAATCGATTTTTTGAAATAATACAAATTTTATCTTTGAGTTAAAGATTTGTATATTAAATTATTCTCCGTTAGAACGGAACGGAAGCCATCGAGTACTTCTACGGCAAGATGGGCGAAGTCACCAAGACCCACCGCACGCTGATTATGCCCAACCAGGCGATTGCCACCTATGTGACGCAGTGGACCTACGACAGCCACAACCGTCTTCTGGAAATGATCTATCCGGACGAGGAGAAGGTCACTTACTCCTACAATCTCGGCGGTCAGCTGGAAAAGGTACGCGGCTACAGGTCCTACGGCTATGACAAGTTCGAGCAGCGCACCTACCTGAAGTACTGCAACGATGCGGAGACCTTCTACACCTATGTACCCGCACGCCGCAGGCTGCAGAACCTGACGGTCAACGCAAGCGGCAAGTTCATCATGGACAATGCCTATACCTATGATGCCGTGAGCAACGTGCTCAGTGTTGACAACAAGGCCGCACTTCCCGAAAGCGGAAAGGCGGACGGACAGATGGCGCATGCCTATACGTATGACGCACTCTACCGTCTGGCAAGTGCTACGGGAACCTATGCCGGAGCAGACAGCAAAACCGCTTCCTACCGGCTGGAGATGGGCTACGACAACATGCACCGCATCGTGTCGAAGAAGCAGCATCTCACGCAGCAGGGCGTGCAGTTCGACGGTACGCTCCATGTGGTGTAGATAAGATAAATGTTTTTTCTATAAATTCCACTCTTAGTTGTTTTATTCTTTTAATCAAAATAACTAAGAGTGGATATTTCTACTTCATCAAAGGAATACCTAATGCATACCACACAAATCCCAACGGACAACGTATTTCATCCAATGATCTCAAAGACGGATTCACATCACATCGTTCATCAACATGGCAAGGCATTCCTTCAGAGCAACCCTGTTTAACTAGTTCTTCTTCAGATTTCCTACACCATTCTTTCAGAGCACAGGAACGCTTTCCTCCAATTAACATATTACCTATATGTTTGATAGGCTGCATAAATTCTACATCCCAGGATTTGTTATTTGCGCTCAAAGGATATTTGTTGTACTCATTCTTATTGTTTCGAAGTAGCGGGGTTCCCAACTTGAAAAACAAATTGGAAAAAGACGAACTGGCATCCAATAGATTGTTGCATTTTAGCAAATCAAGTATAAAATAGGGATGATTATTCCTTAAATCCCAAGCTACGTCATATGCATTGTCGATCCATGTTCTATAAGAAGCAAAGGCTTTGGGATCTTTCAACACCCCTTTAAAATGATGGCGTGTTTTTTCGCGGATTTCAGAGTAAGAAGATAAATAATTATGATTCTTCAAATAATAGTCATAAATATCTTCGGGACAAACAGGCAAAGGAACCTCCTTATTTCTGATTCTTGCCAGATATGAAACGAATTGAGCACCTGGTACTGAACACATTAAAGACACATCACACAAAGCAATGATATTTAGTTTGTTTTTGGCAAACTCCGGTGAATATAGTTCGGCAATCATCTCTGCAATATGATATGGATGAATGGGATGAGAACCCTCTGATTCCGGAAATAATACCCTTTGGCACAACGAAGCCATGCTTTCCATAATATGCAAAGCACCAAATTGAAAGGTTTTACCGGCATCTGTGGTAACTAAACACTGAGGAATTTCAGAAATAGATGGATCTGTCACCAAATATTCCGGCACACGAATACTTTGATTGACGCATTGAGTAATAGCAGAAAAAGGAAAATTAGCTACGCTTCCCCATCCGTTGTTCAACAGATAGCTATTAGTAAATACATTTGTACTGTTGTCCAATGAAACAGAGCCAGAAATTCCATCCTTTTCCTCCATGGCCTTTTTGCCCAACGACAAAAAAGACTCAAAGTACACATACGCATTGTAACAACCGAATGAAGTCGTTATGTCCTGTATGAAATGGATCCACTCGTGAAAGAATGTGCCCAACTCTTTTTTAGAAAGTTTATGCAAGACTACTGCCTTATCCGTATTGACATAGATTTCCAGGAAATTTGGATAATAGGTTCCCATTATTTCCTGAAGTATCAGTGAAGGATTATCCATGATATGAATGAGTGTTTATATTTATCTTTAATTTGATTCAAAGGTTGGTTATTTCACCTTGTATATATGACGAATTATACCGGTCAAAGAAACTGCAAATATAACCGTTTCAGGTACTACTCGCCGGATATGGGGATGTATATTTCTTCTGACCCCATTGGACTGGCGGGCGGATTTAATACATACGCTTATGTGAAAGATACTAATACTTGGGTTGATGTTTTAGGTCTAAGTGGAGAGCTTGTATATCAACTTATCAGAGATAATAAGGTAGTTTATTATGGTATTACAAGCAGAACTGCCTTAGAACGTATGGCAGAACACGGCAAAACAAAAGTGTTCGACAATATGGAAATATTGGCTGACGGACTTACACACGACCAAGCTCGCTCTATTGAAGGGGCTTTGATAAGACAACGTTTGAAGGAAAGAGCTGACGATTGGTCAGACTTTGATTCGATTAAAGCCAGATTAGATAAATCAGGATTAGATAATAGAAACAGAGGTCGAATAAAAGAACGCTGGACATCGGAAAATCCGTTAGACGATTTACGAGATAAAATATACAAAAAACCAAAGAAAGTAAAAGTAGGCTGTAAATCTTAAAACAAATAAAAAATGAAAATATTTAGCACAGCACCCGATGGAAATGAAATGGCTGATATGGCAAATGCACGCTACTTTAATTTGGCTATAAAACAAATTGAAGAAAATGCAGAATGGTTAAAAACAGCAAATAAACCAACGCAAGCTCTTTTAGCACATATTGAAATACTAATTATGCTTGCAAAAAGATTTCCAATCGATGCAAATTTGAGCATCAAAAAAGACAAAGTAAAAGAATGGAAAAATACGTTTAACGATTGGTTTGAACGTGTTGGTAATAAAATACCTGCAAAGTACAGGGACGGTATAAAAGCCAATGGCGATGAACTCTTTAAACAATTGGAACAATATGGACACTAATAATTTTAATGAGTTAATAAAACCATTCTTTTGGATCGAACACGAAAATAGTGTTTCGGTATGTTTGAATGTTGGAGAATACAAAGCAGAAATTTTCCAAGCAAGAGAAGATGAGGGCTTTGAGGGCAACGGTTATGATTGGGGGGCTTTAGCAAAAGTATTTTTGGAAGAACAAAAAACTGAACTAATAGAAATCATAAAGTTTGACCCCGAAGCAGATATGTTTTGTGTTTATTCATCTAATCCAGATGCTCTAAAATCTTTTATAATTGCATTTAAAGAAACCTGCGAAAACGAAACTTTAATACAAGATTTATTTTTAAGAGCAGAATTAGATTAAAAAAACACATCTTTATACAAACAAAAGAACGCTTCAAATGGAGTGGTTTTTTGTTGCAAAAGAAAAAAGGAGTAAAAAAACAGGGACTGACCGCCTCTTACAAAAAAAGTTATCAACAGGTATTTTGTTTGTTTTCCCTCTTTTCTTCTGATGGTTTTAAGGGATTTTTTCGGTTCTATAAACGGGATTTTATTTCATTGAAAAAACATGTCAAAACAGCGTTCTGCTTTTATAGGGTTGCCACATTCCCTTTTATCCGATTACAGGAAAGCCCCGATAAAGAAAGCCCCTCTGTTCCTGCGGAGCGTGAAAGAAAGTAATCCCCTTGTTTTCAAGTCGTTTTAAATTACTACCTTTGCGTACAAATTATTGGAATGACATGGCGACAAATGGAGAAATAACAAAAGGAATCAGCACCCTTTACGACACGATTAACCGGATAATCGAAGAGGCACGTGCTGCGGTTTACCGCACCGCCAATATTACGATGGTCAGGGCATACTGGCATATCGGCAGAGTAATCGTCGAAGAAGAACAAAAGGGAAAAGAAAGGGCGGAATATGGCAAACAGGTTCTCAAACAATTATCCCAAAAACTGACTAAAAAACACGGTCGTGGCTTTGATGAAAGTAACCTGCGCCACATGCGTAACTTTTACCTCGTTTATCCAAAATGTGACGCACTGCGTCCTGAATTGAGTTGGACGCATTACCGCCTGCTTTTAAAGGTAGGGAACGGGCAGGCAAGGCTGTTTTACATGCAGGAAACCATAGATTGCAACTGGAGTACGAGAACGCTTGAACGGCAAATCGGCAACCTCTATTACGAACGGATGCTTATGAGCCACAATACCCAAATAGTCAAGGATGAAGCTGCCGAAAAAGAAATCAGGCAAGAGCCGAAAGACATTATCAAAGACCCTTATGTACTGGAATTTTTAGGCTTAAAGGATAATACGGACTTTAGGGAGAATGAACTGGAACAGGCAATTATAGATAAGTTGCAGAACTTCTTGCAGGAATTAGGCAAGGGCTTCGCTTTTGTGGGGCGCCAGTACCGACTTACCACCGACACGGGCAAACACTTTTATGCGGACTTGGTATTTTATAACTATATACTCAAATTCTTTTTAATCATAGACTTGAAAGCCGAACCGCTTACCCATCAGGATATCGGGCAGATGGATATGTATGTACGCTATTTTGAGGAAAAGATGCGGCAGGAAACCGATAATCCGACAATCGGGCTTATCCTATGTACCGAAAAAGACAAGACCATTGTAAAATATAGCCTGCTCAATGACAGCAACCAGATTTTTGCATCCAAATACATGCTTTATCTGCCGACAGAACAGGAACTCAAAAAAGAGATAGAACGACAACGGGTACAGATAGAGCAAGAAAGGAAACTGAATCAATAAAGAGCAAAACTCCTTGTCTTGCAGAAAAGAAAGCCCCCAAATAGAATTAGTCATGCAAGAACATGTCTTAATGAACGAACCATGGATAGGGCATGTTCTTTGGGGCTATCTGTAACGTATGAAAGCCCCCAATCACAAAAATAGAATCAGTAAATTTAAAAGTGTCAATTTTTGGCAGGGGTAATCTCTATTTATCCCCTTCTTTTGATGTCACGCATTTTTGTTAAAAGAAATACTTCTTGTACTTATCCTTATAGACCGACCTCTGAGTTGTTCAATAGCTTCATACCTGTTCCCTCCTTTAAATGGGTTGAATAAAGGAAATCCCTATAAAGAAAGCCCCAATCATCAGATTATAAAAAAAAGAGAAAAACGGACAAATATACATGAAAAACGAAGCATGACCCAATCCCTTAAAACCATCAGAAGAAAAGAGGGAAATGGTTGTCAGTCATCCCCTTGTGTTAATAACTTCATTTTCATTTCTCGTATAATCTGTGTTATTTCGTGCCTGACATTTAAACAATTACAGCATGAAGAATTTACAGATTACAAACTCCCGTTTCATCACCTATACGGATGACCTGTTAACGGTTGATGTGCTGGGCGGAGTGGATTTGTCGCAAGTGGAACGCATGGTTTGCACGCTCCGCATCACGTACAATGACTATCCGCCGCAGCGCACCACATTGGATTTATACAATGACAACCAAACCGACAAACTTCAAAGAACCCTTTGTGATAAATGGGGGCTGAAACTCCTCGAAGCCAGCCGCAGCCTTTATACCCTTACCTTGCAGTTGGAAGAATACCGCCTGCAACAGTTACGTTACACGGGCAAATCCCCGCAACAGGCTTTTTCTCCGAGCGAGGAAGACAGACGCAAAGCGGTACGTTTTCTTTCGGAAAAGAACCTGTCGGGCAGTCTGATGGAGCAACTGAACACCATCGGCATTTTGGGTGAAGACCGTAACGCCCTTATCCTGTTCTTGGCGTTGGCGTCGCACAAGTCGGCCAATCCCTTTTCGGTTTTGTGTCTGGCAAAATCGGGTATCGGTAAAAGTTATATCCTGCAAAAGCTCTCGGAGTGTATGCCCGACGGTTCGTTCTCGTTCCACAGCCGTATATCGGCAAACGCCCTGTACTACTTCGACAGCGGGGATATTAACGGCAAAGCCCTTTTTATCGAAGATTTGGAATGGACGACACAGATGTTGCAACCGCTGGCAACGCTCCAGACGCAGGGACGGCTGGTAAATACACGTGCCACCAAGGACAAAGACGGAATGCTCCATTCCACCACCTTTGAAGTGATAGCCAAACTCTGTCTGATAGCCTGTGCCTACTCGGACAAAAATCTTGAAGAACTCGGATTGCCGTTTCTCTGCCTGCACCTGAACCACAGTCCCGCCCAAGACCTTGCCGTTATGGAGTATCAGAAGAAGTGCAGGGCGGGACAGATAAGAACCGAAGATATTGCCCGAGCCCAGCACCTTTTAAAATGCGTGATTGCCTCGCTGCAAAACATCAGTGTTGTCAATCCGTATGCCACATTGATAAACCTGCCTCAAGATATAGCCTATCCCCGCAAATCGCTGTTGCTACTCCTTAACTTTATCGAAGCGATCACTTTCTTTTTCCAATACCAAAGGGAACGGCTGACCGACACCGATACAGGAGAGATATTTATCCGCACCCATCCGCAGGATATTGAAATGGCGTTTGCCCTGCTCAAAAACACGCTGTTCAGGCGGGCTGATGAACTGAGCACGTCCGTAAGAGGCTTTTACAAGTGGCTTACGGAGTATCTGCAACAGGCAAAGACCACACAGTTCACCGCTTTGGATATACGCAAGACCAAACCGATACACCCCCGCACGCTGAACCGCTATTTGCAGGAGTTAAAGCTGTTTTCATACATCCAAGTGGCAGGCGGAAACAAGCACAGGGAGGGATTTATTTACAAACTTACGGACTTCGGAAATCAAAAGGAGGTGCAGGGACGTATCGAACAGGAGATGCAAGCCACTTTAAAAGATGTCTGGAATGCTTACCGTAAAGAACAGAATCCGCCGACAGAACCCGAGCAAAAAGCAGAATCCGAACAAGAACCGTCAACGGGATTAAGTGCGGAATCACCGCAAAAGCCCTCAAAGCGTAAACGCATTGACGACAAAGAGGAATATACCCTTAAATTGCTTTTGGAACTTGAAGCCCGAAGTCCTGACCGGGAATATATTCCAGCCGATTTTACCACCCTGACAGGCAGAAGTCAAATCACCGAAGCCCGCTATTTAAAACGTCTTTGGCAGCAGGGAAAACTCAAACGGGAATGGAAAAACCGACAGTATTATTATACCCTCGCTGCGACAGGCAGTAAGACAGTAAGCCAATCCCCGATGACCGACCCGCAAACCGCTTTATAACAAGCCTTTGGGAGTAGGACGACACAAAAAAAGAAATTTATGAATGAAAAGATGCAACCCAAGAGAATGGAAGATTTTAAAAACTATTTACAGCAGCAAGACAAAAGCCCTGTAACGATAAAAGAATACGCAAGACAAGTCAGTCTTTTTATATCGTGGTACGGCGACCAAGATACGATAAACGTACAGAAGAAAGACATTTTAAACTATTTAAGCTACCTAAAACACCATAAGAACCATCAAGCCGTAAGCAGTAATCACGGACTTATCGCCCTGCGACATTACTTTGACTGTCTTGTCGGGCAGGGGATTATCTGTCTTAATCCCACCGCACTCATCAAACTGCGGGGAGTTAAAAAACGGCGTTTGCATTACATCTACACTCCTGAAGAACTGACCGAACTTGCCGACAGCTATTATCAGCTCTATGTAAAAGCGGCGGAAGAAAAATCCTTGTCGGGCATACGTCCAACCCTTTATAAAGAGAGCTGTCACACCAAAACCCGTAACCATGTGATGTTGCTGTTCTTTATACATCAGGGCTTGACCACAAGGGAAGTGTTACATCTACAAACCGAAGATATAGACCTGTACAAAGCCACCGTAACGGTACAGACCACCACAAGAGGCAGGGACAGAATCCTGCCGTTGCACGCCACGCAAACAGGTACGCTGATACGTTACATGAACGGGATACGTCCCCTGCTGACGGGCAAGAGCCAAAGCGGCACATTGTTTTTGCCTGTGCGACAGGATAACAGTGAAAAACACGCCACACGGGCATTGATACAGCTTACGACAGCACTCAAACGTATAGACAGGCACTTTGTCTCCCTCGCACAGATAAGGGCTTCACTTATCACATATTGGATAAGGACATACGGACTGCGTAAAGCCCAATATATGGCGGGGCATAAAAGTATCATCAGTACGGAGGAGTATCTGCCCAACCACATTGAAGAACTGGCGGAAGACATCACAAAATTTAATCCGTTCTAAAACAATGAACACGCATTTTAAGGCAATACACGAACAGTACGTTTTTTGGTTGGATACGTTGGGATTTGCTACCGAAACGGTATGTAACTACGGTTATAGGGTAACAGATTTTTTTCTATGGCTTGAAAGCAAAGACATTACCCACATTGTTCAAGCCGAACAAAAGCACATCAACGATTTTTTTGACTGCCAACAGACCCGCCCCAATACCAAGTTTAAGGGCAGAACGTTAAGTGCTTCCTATCTGAACGATTATTTTACCGCCATAGACAAGTTGTGCGAGTTTCTGCACCAAATGGGAGCACGGACATCGCTTGTTCCCACCAACCGCCGTATTACCATAGACGAATCCCAAAGGATACGCCGAATAGAACCTTTTACGGTGGAAGAGATAAAAATGCTGCAAGAGGCTATCAACCACCTGTACCCGCATTTAGACCACGAACACAGGCAACTCAAACAGGAGCAGTTGAAGTTGGTTTTTGTACTTTTCTACGCCTGCGGATTGCGTTTAAGCGAGGGATACAACCTTACGCCCGCAGAAATAGACTTCAATAGAAAAACGATTTTTATACGGCAGGGCAAAGGCTACAAGGACAGGATAGTACCGATGAGCGACAATGTGTACAAAGCCTTGCAGCACTATATTTACAACTTCCGCAATCAAATCAGGTGCGGGCATGACCGCCTTTTTGTGCAGAAGAAAATAACCCTGTCGGTGGATTTGCACTATTTACATCAGCAATGCGATAACGAAGAGATTAAACGCAAGCGGCTACACTTCCATGTTTTACGCCACTCCATAGCTACACATCTGTTACAGAACGGCATGAGCGTGGAGAATATCGCTCGATTTTTGGGACACGGCTGTTTGGAAAGCACACAGATTTATACGCATATCATAAACCGATAATCCGACTTTTTTATTACCTTTGTCCGCAGGAAGCTGTTTTTGGCTTTTTGCGGATTTTTTGTGTTCTTTGAGTTTGTTTTGGACTGTGAGGCAGTGTGGGAACTGTTTTTTTAATCTCTGACCTTAAAGTTTTGAGAGTTTAAAGAACGGAAGTATAAGGAGTTTTATTTGAATGTAGTCTTTGAGAAAGCATTATACTACGCCATGGAGATAATATATTGGCCTGGGACTACCTAATTGAATAAATGCTTATACGGATTCTATAATAAAACAGGTGAAATAGTATTTGCACTCATGTTGAAGGAATTACATAGAGTTGCTATATATTGGATAAGCTTGTCTTGACTTAAGACCATTAGAACTAAAATCCGTATTTTGGGAACATTAATTATACTGATTATGTATATTACTGTATCTTTGAGAACGATTTTCTTTGCTGTAAGTACACAAATTTGTATCTTTGCAGAAAAGTACATTACTCATGAATACCGAAATATTACGAATTATAGAAGGAGGGTTGACTAATGACAAACGGAAAGTCATCAGCTACTCCAATAGACTTGCAGATAGATTGAGCCAAGAGGGTGATCCCGTTTTTGCTGCTTGTATCAGAAAAAAAATAGAAGATACCAACGTACGCCCCAGTGTGGTTGCGGATGCCCTAAGAAATGCCCCTTTGGATCTGGATAGCAGGCTTCAGATAGTTGAAGTTATCCCACCTGCCGAAAGTGTAAACAAAATTATTTTGAATTCTCTGACTCAATCCCAAATAGAAGAATTTGTCAACATTGTACGCAACTCATCTAAATTAGAGGTACAAGGGCTGGATATTCCAAAAACTCTTATACTCTACGGACAACCCGGTTGTGGAAAAACAAGTATAGCACATTATATAAGCAATCAAACAGGGCTTCCGTTGATATTGGCCCGGCTTGACAGCTTGGTTTCCTCTTTGTTGGGAAGCACAGCCAAAAATATCAGAAAAATTTTTGATTATGCCGGAGAGTTTCCAAGTATCTTGTTTTTAGATGAATTTGATGCTATAGCAAAGGCGCGTGATGACCAGAAAGAAATTGGAGAATTAAAGAGAGTTATCAACAGTTTGTTGCAAAACATGGATGCAATGCCTAAACATTGCGTTCTCATAGCTGCAACAAATCATCCTGAATTATTAGACAGAGCAGTCTGGCGCCGTTTCCTGCAAAAGGTCGAGGTAAAAATGCCTAAAGACAAGGAACTTGTTGACTTAATTCGTCTATTTTGCGGTGAAGACCAGGATAAGATTGCCGATCTGATACTCAATACAAAAGGGATGATAAATCTGTTTGAAGAAATATCTCCTTCTGATATGAAGAACCTTTTTGACCGGGCTAAAGTTAAGGGTATTTTAGAGGGGCAAAATGACTTATCCATATCTCATCTTCTTTTTAGCATTTATGAATTACAAAATGGTGAAAAATCAGAGGATGAATTCATCCTTTATTTAAAGTCAAAAGGACTAACGCAAAGAGCAATAAATGAATTGACGGGCATTAGTCTTCGTAAAATCAAATGTTTAACCGCTAATAAATAAATCATATGGCTAAAACACTTCCTATTCAGCTTGTAAAAACTCGTAAAAATCAGGATGAGTTCTTAAAAGAAGCCGGAGGCTCAAATGATCTCCCCAAATGGGCTACAGAACAAGTCATTCGAGAGAATTCAGTTCGACTTGTCAATGCGCTAGATAATATCAGCTCACATTTCGAAAATCGACACCCCCATAATTGTCAGTTGCCTTTATTGATAAAAGCCAAACTCAATGAACATGCAACGGCTAAATCATACCGTCCGAATGTTCGAGCGCTCCTTAACCGGAAACGTAAACACAATGTAATTGGCATTTCAGGGTTTCGGGATATTTTGTTTAAGTTGGATGGGAATGACGACATTAAAGCAATAAAAGATGATATAGCTTCTGTGCAGAATCATACATCTTCAAAAGATAAACTCATTGGTGTGGCTGCTATAGAAGAACTATCTATTTACACTTGCGATGTTAATATTGATGAGTTAAGCGACAAACTTCTTAAAATTCAGCTAGTTGATTATAAAGATGCGAACCTCAATACCCTGTCAGAACAGTTGCTCTTGAAACTTGGCAAGGATTTGGCATGTAATATAATAAAGGCAAATTATGCGGAGGGGTTGAGAATATTTAGAATAGAAAGTCCATCTGCAGATTCTATACGGCAAATAGCTACGCTTGATAGCGTAATTTCCATAAAAGAAATGCCTTATTACGAACTGGTTGCCGCCCCCAATCCGTTTCAAGCGGAAGTGGAGCTGGCAAAACCCATCGAAGGGGAAAAATATCCTATCTTAGGCATTCTTGATTCCGGAGTGGAAAAGTCTGACTATTTATCATCATGGAGTCTTGAGGAGGAAGACAATATTGCAGGATTAGATGAATTGGATATAAATCGGAACCATGGCACAATGGTAACGAGTGTGGCGGTTTATGGGGACATACTGGAGAATACTAATTGTACCGGTTGCGGACCCTTGAAATATGTCAGCAACATAGTGAATTCAGACAGAGAGGGAATACGGATTTCTGAAGATGAACTGATTATGTATATCAGAGAAGCTGTGCAGAAACACCCCGAGATAAAGATCTGGAATCTTTCTCAAGGCTCACAAACGGAAGTATCAGACTTTATATTTTCTGATTTTGCCATTGCATTGGATGACATTCAAAAGAAAAACGATGTTTTGATTTGCAAATCAGCCGGAAACAGTCACAATCTGGGTCGTATTACTTTGGGAGCTGAATCATTATTGGCATTGACAGTCGGGTCTGTATGTAATAAAGGTACGCATCCTGAAGATTTGGATGAAGGGATGCATTCTCCCTTTTCCCGAATAGGATATGGTCCGGAAAAATTAATCAAGCCGGAAGTCGTACATTATGGCGGTAATATAAAAACAGGCGTTAAGGTTTTGACGGGTGCAGACATTCAGCATACAGCATTTGGCACAAGTTTTTCTACTCCAAGGATTTCATCGTTAGCAGCTCATCTTGTCCACAGACTTGATGGAACTTTTGATCCGACTTTGGTAAAAGCTTTAATTGTTCATAATGCCAACTATCCATCAGTAGTAGATAAAAACACTTCAGAATATACCCGAATCTATGGTTTTGGCTTGCCTTCAACCATAGATGAGATGTTAAACAATGACGAAGATGAATTTACGATGGTTTGGCAACCTGACTTCAATGAAGGTACAGATTTTCAAGTGATTGATTTCCCTTTTCCAAACTCTTTAATAGACGAAAACGGCTATTTTTATGGCATAGTAACGGTGACAGTTGTTACTGATCCTGTATTAAAAGGAGGAGAGGGCAATGAATATTGTCAGACGGATATTGATGTGAAAATCGGACCGATTCAGGGAGTCAATCATGTAGCTCTTGGTGCTGTAGGAATTCCTAAAACATATCGAAATGAAGAAAGAATTATTTCTTTGCATAACATTTTGACTGGGGATAAATACTCAGCTCATCAACCTGAAATGATGAGGGAACGTAATCTTATTATGAAAAATCACAAGTGGCAACCGGTAAAAAAATATCAGGTAGACTTATCTACAATGACCGATGGACAAAAAGAAAAAATTAAAGACGATACCACATGGGCCATGACAATACGCTCATTTACTAGAGATGCTACTATGTGTGAATTGCAAGAAGACGGTGTCATAAACTCTATAAGGACAACCATTATTATAACGATTAGAGACCCAAAGCATAAAGGTGTAGTATATAATGAGGGTATTCGATTATTGAATATTCATAATTTTGAACATTCAAATATTATTATTAGGAATGATATTCATCTGTCAGAAGGTGTATAGACTTCAATGACATAACAGGTTTACTTATTGATTTATATGAAGGAGTATCAAATTTGAAAGATTAATTTGATGCTCCTTATTTACTAACATATATAGCAAAAATGCTAATCGCATGACCAATTAATCTGAAATAGCAAAATTCATCTGATTCTCAACAGCGGGAATAGCCATCCAAGGTTATTCCCGTTTTTTATTCCCTCAACTGAACAGTGGTTCTATCATCGTCCATTCGCAGATATTCCAGATTCTTCCATGCAAAGATAGCTTTTTGCCTTGTCGCAGACAAGGCAGCCCTTGCAGGTTGGCTACAAAAAATCATCCTCACTTCGTTCCGGTATTTTTTCCGCCAAGCCTTGCTTTGGACAAGGCAAAAAACTGGAGGGGCATGTAAGAAACAGGAATACCGCGCTCCAAGGAGCCGGTCTTGTCAAATTTAAATCCATTAAGAATCATGAAAAGAAACCGGTCTTGGAAAGGATTTCCGGAGTGCGAATCGGAAAGCGGATGTGCCTATTCCGGAAGAAATATGCAGGCAAAACGTTCAAATCTGCCGGTTGAAGATAATCCAGTCATTAACCTCATAATCCTTTAGCTTATGTTGTACTATCAGTTCAGGAACTACGATGAGTTCAAGGAAATTTTCGCAGTGGAAAAAAGGAACAATGGTGCGAAGGTCAGAAAAAACAAGATCCTGCTCAGCCATCTGAAGAATGCAGACTTGTTGAGATATTGCCGCAAGAGAAATGATTTCACCTTGCTTAACATTAAGGATATGGCCCAACTTCAGCAGGTGGTCATTGATGCAGTATGCAGTTCCGGCAAACAGGATGATTCGCTTCCCCACAGAGTGGAATTGATTGGAAGGACTTACTGGTCTACACAATACCGCACGGATGAAGCCAGAGGTATCTGTGAAGACGGAGACCATGGTTCCATCCGCTATGTCAATATGGAACGCAGCAGGGTGTTCAAAATGAAATCGGCAAAATTTCTGAGAGCCGTCATGCTGGAAACCATCGTAGGAAAAATCCTTTCCTCCAGTGTTGTGAACTGGCTGTGTGGTGATGTGTTTGCCAAACAGTGGTACACATTTACGCTGGGCTGTACGTCGGGTATGGAACTGCATGTGGACAACAATTTCGAAGCCATCTATGAAAGTTTCTGGTGCAAAGGATACTTCAATTCCTGTATGACGGATATGGACAGGCATTCATTCTACTTGGATTCGGTAAAAGCAAAAGCTGCTTACCTCAAGGACGAGGAAGGAAAAATTGTAGCAAGGGCTATCCTGTTCACCGAAGTGACCGATCAGGACAACAGACGGTGGAGGCTGTTGGAACGCCAATATACTACCGGAGAGGACGAGATGCTGAAATACATGCTTGTCAATAAACTAATCCAAGAAGGCTACATTGACGGATACAAAATTGTGGGGGCATCCTGCCACGAGGCGAACGCATTTGTCGGCATTGACGGGAGTTCGCTTTTTGACCGCAAGTTTAAGATAGACTGCGACCTAGCCATGGACGACACTCTTTCCTATCAGGACTCCTTCAAATGGTACGATTACGAGGAAAGAAAGGCCTACAACTACAAGCATTCGGCAGATGATTATCTGCTGGATACGACCGACCGTAATCTGAATGGTGATGATGACGAAAGCGAGGAGGCATGGGATGAATATAACCAGCGCTATTGTACAGAAACGCAGGTCTGCTACATGGAGGGACGGGAAATCGAAGTAGATGTGGACGATTTGGAGGATTTCCGCTATATATCCTCTTGCGGTGAATATCATCATCATGACGATACAGTTTTCTGTGATTGGTGCGAAAGCTACTGTCTGACAAGCGACTCCGTCTACTCGGAGATTACTGAAGAATATTATTGCTGTGAGCAATGCCGGGAGGATGCTGAAAACTGTCACAAGGAGAACTATTGGCATTATTCCGAATATGACAAGGACTGGTTTGAAGATGCGGATGAACTGACGGAAATCCAGATATGGAATCAGCAGGAAAAGGCTTACAAGTCACAAACCATCCATTTAAATACCATAGAAACCCTGTTGGAGGACGGTTTGATAGTCTGTTTTGACGAAGAATATTATGACTCGCTGGATTCAAGAACCGGTCTTCCATTTAATTTCTCCGATAATAATATAAACATTTATGAAGAAGAACATGAATACGCAGCTGTTGAAGAAGCTATATAACATATAAGGCATTAATGGATGCTGTTAAAGAAATGGAAGAAGTGGCAATATACAATTTATATGAAATGCGTCCGGAAGATGCCTATAATATTGATTTATGGAGCAAGATTATATCGCAGGCATCTGCTCTTGTGTTTCAATTCCCGTTATATTGGATGTCGGCTCCTTCCTTGTTGAAGAAATGGCAGGATGAGGTATTTACTTATTTGGCTAAAACTCCGGCTGTGGCAGGAAAGGCATTATTGGTAGCGGTCACTACCGGTTCCGAATACAGTGCATATCGCAGTGGGGGAAGAAACAACTTTACAATGGATGAACTGTTAAGACCTTATCAGGCAAGTGCCCTACATGCCGGAATGGTATGGCAGACACCTGTTGTCGCATACGGAATGGGAACGGCAGATGCCGGGAAAAACATTGCAGAGGGAGTTAATGACTACAAACTGAAAATAGAGTCCCTAATAGGAAAGAGTCACGTAAGCGGTGATTGGTGATACTCCAGCGGCAATACCCGTAAAATAACAGAACCAAGCATCATTCGTCTGAAATTTCGAATGGTGCTTGGCTGTTTTAGTAATCAGCATATTGATTTTACCTGTATACTATCCCTTTCGTTTGCAGCATGGTAAAATCCTCTTCACGCATTCCTATATCGTTCAATGAACGGGCTTCATTATGGTCATTGAGGTATACTCTGTTTTTTTCGGTATATGAAGCATTTATTACGGACAATGAATCGTTTCGGCTAGGTGTGTCTATGCCACCTAATTCCAGCATCGTCTGGAAGAAAGACGCACTGGATGAAATATTTTTCTGTCGGTTTATCTCTGCATTTTTAAAAAGATCCGGATAATTCTTCCGATAATTGTCAGACATCCATATCAGAAAAGGCACGTGTATCTGATAATAGGACGGAACGGGTGAAGCATGCAGGAAAAGGTGACGGTCATCATCAAAGATATCCTCTCCATGATCTGAGGTATAAAGCATTGCCGCATCTATGTCCTGTTCCTGTAACATCCGGATGAGACGAGCCAGAAAATTATCTGTATACCGGATAGAATTATCATAAGCATTTATCAGATTATCCTTATATTTCAATTCTGCATCTACCGGAAAATCAGGCAAAAAGAAAGCGTGGTCCGCCGGATAGCGTTCCCGATAATTAAAATGGGAACCATAGGTATGGAGAACGATAAATTGCTTGGAAGCATTTTCTGCCAACTCGGCGGCTACCAGTTTCAAAAGTTCATCGTCCGAAGGGTTGTAACTGCCATCTCCTGCATCTTCTTTAATGAAATCGCATATATCGGCTTCTTTTCCAAAGAAATCGATGAAAGAATGGTTATAGCGTTGATTGGAAAAGAAAGCAGTCCGGTAGCCCGCTTCCTTAAATGCTGTGATAATTCCTTTTTGCCGATAGATGGAATTGAAGTCGTGCGCCGTAACCGAAGACATCAGCATAGGGACACTTTTGTGCGTAGTATTGGATTCTGTCAGTACATGAGAGAAGGCTGTCAATCCTTTTATTTTGGTAAGTTCCGGATTCGTATTGCGGTTATACCCGTAAATAGACCAGTTAGCGGCACGGGATGTCTCTCCGATTACCATAACATAAACTTCCCTATTCTTCTCCGGACGGGTGGTTTTTGCCTGAAAAGTAAAATCTTTAGAGGTTTCCGCATAGTGTTGCGTCTGTGCAGTACGTTGGAAGGCAAGTGCAATATTATAACATACGTTTGCCGGATACAAATCCGATTTCAATTCATAACGGGCATCAAACAGATAAGCAGCTACCAATGACAGAATTCCTGCAATGACCGTTATCCGGGCACGTTTACGTTCTCTGCGAACAAACGTTTCCGATAGTCTCCGTTTCTTGCTGACGGCCACCGCAGCCAAAATCAGCGCCGGTATATATAGCAGCACAACAATAATAATGGCTGGAATCAGGTTGTCCAGCAATTCCAAAGCCTCACCGGGATTTGTTGTCACCAGATTGAGAAACATATCTACTGCAATAACAGACTGTCCGAAAAGATATAACAATACAATCTGGAATGCTCCAAAAAACAGAAAAGGAAACAATATCCAAAAAGTCTTGCCACAATTTCCCGACCAACTCATTATCATGTGATATATGGAGAATGGAAGCAATACATTGCACACCTTCGCCACAAGTGGCATAGGCTCAGTAAAACATAGTACGATATTGGGTACTATCAGAATTATCAGGAACAAGTAATACAAGTTCTCTTGGTTTTCAAACCATTTTTGAATTTTTCTAAAAAGCTTCATTGATATTAAATATAAATCCGGTCTGATGTTTGCCAAACCCTAAATCCAAACGTACATTCACCCTCTTTTTAAATTCCCAGCGATAGCCGAAGCCATAATTAGGAAGAATATGCTTCACGTCAAACTCGGAAAACTTTGGGAAAACAGTCCCCGCTCCTACCCATACAGCCACTCCGTTTCGTTTCCATACATGCTGGCGAAGCTCAATCTGAGCATCCATGGCACATTTGTCACGATAACGCCCTTCATAATAGCCACGCATGGAATACGAACTGCCTAAAGTTGCCAACAGTCCCCAAGGTGGATTTCCGTAATTGAGCAGTGTATGAAACTGCCCCGCCAGAACGCCGCCTTTCCATATGGTATGATAATACCTCGTATCCAGTTCTGTACTGCTGAAAGCATATTTATTTCCCAAAAATGCCGGACTGAAACGTTGGTCTATCCTCAAATAGTATCCTTTATACGCATTTGTCAGGAAGTCGCGCGAATCATAAAGCAACGATAAACCTACACTTAGATTCGTAGTACGCGTGCTCATGCCTTCCCACAGTTCCGGTTTTTCAAAACCATGTCCGTATACATAATCGAATACAGCCATGGGACCTACGTAGAAATTACGTGCCAACCGGAACATAAAGTCCACTTTCATCTGTGCTTGAAAGCGGTCATAATCGCTCTCATTGTCACTGTTGGCACCATTGTCGTATCCTGCACCCCAATACAGACTGGGAAAAGAATAGAAATACAGATTGTAGTTCAAACGATACTTATCATGAGGAAACAAATGCGTTCCACGTACTCCCAACAGATAGAAGCCTACCGTAGAAACATCTCCGTACAATGAAACATTGGAAGGCGGCAGAATCGTATCGTTCCGGTCGGAACGATAAAGCCCCGCAGCCACCAGTCCCAACCCTAATTTGGTATCGCTGGAGTAGTGCGGTCCGCCGATAATGCTAAAATCGAATTTCTTATTTTTCTTTTCTTTATTGGCATCGTTAAAATAATTCAGAAATTTTCTGAAAAAGTTCCGCTTTACAGGAACAGAATCAAGAATGACGGCAGAATCCATGTCTGCCGAAGTATTTGCTTCTGCCAAACGTGTTTGTGCATGCACAGCAGTTACAGCCACCAACAAGATTAAAGATAACAGACATCCTTTTAATTTTGTGTTCATTCTCTATTATATAAGAAAACCTCGAAACAAAGTTAGTTGTAAATAATTCATGTTACAACAATGTTACGGGGCTTTTTGTTTCCGTTTCTTCCTATTTAATGTCTGTTATTTCCTTAAAGTATTGTGGGCGTAAAGAAGCGACGGAAATAAACATTTATTCATTCTTATTTGTTAAGAACATATATCAACTTAAAAAAACGAATGATTATGTTAAAACGATTTTTATTTCCTACCAATCCGAATGGCGTTTTTATATCTGTTATATTATTAGTAGTCAGAATTGTATTCGGTATTCTGATGATGAATCACGGTATTGATAAATGGGCAAACTATCAGGAACTTTCTACGGTGTTCCCCGATCCTCTCGGCATCGGCAGTCCCCTTTCTCTGGGATTGGCCATCTTTGGCGAACTGGCATGCTCAATGGCATTCATCATAGGCTTCTTATACAGATTGGCAATGATTCCTATGATATTTACGATGTGTGTGGCATTCTTCATTGTTCATGGCAATGATCCGTTTGCGGTAAAAGAACTTGCATTTGTTTATTTGGTGGTATTTGTATTGATGTATATTATAGGACCGGGAAAATTTGCCGTAGACCGCTGGATTTCCCAATCTCTTTCTCGCAAATAGAAATAAATAAGGCTCTTTTATTTTACAGAATACTGTTTTTTGCAGCTTTTTTAATGTCTATGTTATAAAAATGGTTATATTTGCACTAGTATATATAAATATTGAGATTTTATCTCAATAAAATACAGTAAAATAAAAGAAAGTTATTATGAAAAAGTTCAATTTGAAATTGGCTGCAACTGTAATGGTATGCGGTGCTTTTCTTTTCAGTTCATGTATCGGTTCTTTCGGATTGCATAGCAAGCTGTTGAGTTGGAACGAAGGTATTGGAAATAAATTTGTCAATGAGCTTGTTTACCTGGCATTCAATATCATTCCGGTATATGGTATATGCTATTTGGCAGATGCTTTGGTTATCAATTCTATTGAATTCTGGAGCGGAAGCAACCCTATGGCGAGCATTGGTGAGGTAAAGAAAGTAAAAGGCGAAAACGGAAACTATCTGGTAGAAACTCTTGAGAACGGTTATTCCATTACAAAAGAAGGCGAAACCGCATCTATGGAATTAATTTACGATAAAGATTTGAATACCTGGAATGTAGTTGCAGAAGGTGTCAGCACTGAACTTTTGCAGATTAACAATGACGGTACTGCACAGATGACTTTACCAAACGGTGAAGACCTGACCGTTACTTTGGATGCGCAGGGAGTATCTGCTGCACGTCAGGCAACTATGGTCAATACCTATTACGCTGCACGTTAAGAGTTGAAACAAGATAAAACAGAAAGGCTGCGCAATGTTCGTCAAAGAACCGCGCAGCCTTTAGTTTTTTCAGACGGATATCCGCTTGGCATCAGAATGGATATCCTACCGCAAAATGAAATGCAAAATCGCGGCTGAATTTAGGATGTATAATAGGGAAATGCTCCTTTTTAGTGTTATACACCGGATTGACAGCTTTCATACCACCGTCAAAGCGCAGGACAAAGAAGTCCAGATCCAACCGTAGGCCCAATCCGTAGGCTACGGCTATCTGCTTATAGAACTTATTGAATTCAAACTTCCCGCCCGGCTGGTCTTTGTAATCGCGCAAGGTCCAGATGTTGCCCGCATCCACAAAAACTGCTCCTCTGAACTTCCAGAAAAGGCGTGTGCGGTATTCGATACTTGCATCCAACTTAACATCTCCCGACTGATTCATGAAGTTTCCGTCACCGGGAAACACACCGGGTCCCAAATCACGTACCGACCAACCGCGTACACTGTTTGCACCACCTGAGAAATAACGCTTTTCAAAAGGCACAATCGTTGCATTGCCGTAAGGGACGGCTATGCCGGCTCCCACATGAAATGCAATGGAATTGCGGTTGTCTATAACGATATTCTTGGCAAAATCGAAATCCCCTTTGACATATTGTGCGAATGGGATACTCAGCAATGAATACTCCCCGTCTTCATTCTTCTTCATGTTTGTCATTCTGGCAAAAGCATACAGAAGATTACCGGCAGACTCAAAATTAAAGCGAATAGAATATGAGTTGCCGATGATTGCATTATTCATCAGGGCTTGTCCTGCGCTATTGTATGTATAGCTGTATCCTGTGCGGACAATCAGGCGGTCGTCGTAGTTGTATTTTAAAATATAGTTCTGTTCGTTATTCAAATATTTGTCGCGGAACTCCTGCGAAATGGAAGGCATATACAGGTAGTTGATATCCAGCAAATCAATGCGATGCTGAGCACGCTGACGTTGCAATCCCCATTTGTAACTCCAATTGGCAGAAGCAATGATGCGTGAAAACTCCGGACGTATCTGATAATTATACTGTACGCCAAATTCCGTAGTAGCACGTATCTTCCTCCGGAAGTCGTTGGAAAGAAACGGAAAGAGAAACCGCGGAAAGTTGATCGTTGCTTCCGCCCCTAATTCCGTATAGTCCTCGTGGTTATATCCGCCTTGCAAACCAGATACCGCTTCGTAGGCCCCCCGCAGCTTTATCATAAAAGTCTCGGAACCCTTGAACATATTCCGGTTCTGAAATGACACGGATGCGGCAGCTCCCAAATCTCCTGCGGAGTTGGTTCCTTCCAATTCAAATGATACGGACTGGTATTTGCTCTTTGTCAGCATTACGTAGGCATTCAATTTGGCTGTATCGCCTACCTGCGTTTCAAAGAAACGGATATTGGTATATTTCAATGCCTGCAAACGTCCGAAATTGGAATAGGTACGTTGCACATCCGGTTCGTTGTACAAACTGCCCGGCACAATACTCAGATTATTGGTCAGCACCTTCGGGCGCAAATAAAGTTTATCCTTATAATATATGGGAAAACCCTTGTAATGTACGGAGTCGTTGATTTCTATGCTGCTCAAAGCAGATGATTCCAACACATTATAATCCGTTATAAAATTTACCTTGTTGATGTAGTACTGCCGATGATTTTGCGGGCTATCGTCATTGTGCTGCCGAAAAGGCGCCAGATGCATGGTTACATCCACCTGGTAGGTATTCCTCACCGTATCTGCCGTGTAAGAAATATATTCCTTATTGAATTTATAATATCCGTTACGAAGAAGATTGTCCGTAATGCGCTGACGTTCTGCATCCAAACGGTTTACATCGAAATACATTCCTTCCGTCAGATAAGTACCTGCCGAATCCTGCCGCATATATTCCCTGATTTTCCCGTCTCTGATATCGTATTTAAGAGAACGAATCTTATAAGGTTTTCCACTGGACACCTTATAGGTCAGCTTCAGCTTCTTCTTCTTTATTTGTATAACCGGCTCTACGGTGGCGCTCATATAGCCCATATTTTGTACGGCTTTTTTCATTTCCTCACCGGAGCGCTTCGTTTCTTCTTCCTTATAGATGACCGGAGCGTCCCCTATGCGCCGCAAAGTACGGTTTATCCAACGTGCAGAGTCTCTGCCCGACCAGTTATAGACATACAACTGTGTTTTTATCAGGCTGAACCATTTGGCATTCGGATTCTGGCGGACATACATCGATAGGCCTGAAGGCTTGATTTCCCTGTTGTCCGTCTGTATGCGCACCTCGTCCAACAAATATGAACCTTCCGGCACATATTTCGTGGCAGAACATGAAGCGAATAAGAGTACGGCGGTAGCAAATAGTGCGTAGCGAAAGCCTTTCTTCATACTAAGTTATTAATTGCGCATAAAATACTGCAAATATAGAAATAATCATGTACTTTTGCCAAATAAAACCGAACAACTTATGGCACTGAGCAAGAATCGCATTAAATATATCCGTTCACTGGAATTGAAAAAGAATCGCAAAGCCGATAAAGTATTCCTGGCAGAAGGCCCGAAACTGGTAGGAGATTTGCTGGGGCACTTCCGTTGCCGCTTCCTGATTGCAACTTCCGAATGGCTTTCCGCCCACAGGCATTTGGCTGTGGAAGATGTGACCGAAGTTTCCGAAGAGGAACTTTCGCGCGCCAGCCTGCTGAAAACTCCCCAACAGGTACTCGCCGTGTTCGAACAGCCGGACGAATCTGTGGATGTTTCCGTCATAAGCCGCTCCCTTTGCCTGGCATTGGACGATGTGCAGGACCCCGGCAATTTGGGAACAATCATCCGCCTTGCCGACTGGTTTGGAATCGAACATATCTTCTGTTCGCCCAACACGGTGGATGTCTACAATCCTAAAACCGTACAGGCTACCATGGGCGGCATCGCACGGGTGAAACTGCATTATATTTCCCTGCCCGAACTTATTGCTTCACTGGAAGACATACCGGTATACGGCACTTTCCTGGACGGAGAAAACATGTATACACAACCGCTTTCGGCGTACGGACTGATAGTAATGGGGAATGAGGGCAACGGCATAGGAGATGAAGTGAAACGGCTCATCAACCGGAAACTGTACATTCCCAATTATCCGGCAGAACGCGAAACTTCCGAATCTTTGAATGTTGCCATTGCTACCGCAGTAGTTTGTGCCGAGTTCCGGCGGCAGGCAGCAATGTTGTAGTGTCAAAATTAGGGAAATAGACAGGCATTAGTCCGCAACTTCCGTCAATAAAGGATGGCGGAGTTATTAATAAATTCCGAGAAGCGTTTGTCAAGGAGAAAATTGTGTCAGGTTCTTTCAACTCGTTTTGCGTTAAAAGAACGATTGCTCCCGGCAGCCATTCCACATTTTCTATCTCTTCGGTCAATGGAAATAAACGTACAACCATCCCCTCTTCCGTCTCTATCGCATATTGTTTGAGATAACCGTATGCGGGCAGGAATAAAAAATGTGAAGCGAAACGTTTCATTGTTTTTCTGTGGTTTGGCGCAATCTTGGACGCGGACGCCTTTCAGAGCGTTGACGGACGGTATCTTTCTCTTCACTCTGCCGCTTCAGTTCTGCCGGTTTGCCCGGAACGGGTTCTTTCTTCAGTTCTTTGTCGCCTGCCTCAAGGCTATCTGCCGGGGCCTTGAACAAGGTATCCTTTGCGTGGTAGCGCATCAGGCTGATGCGGTCTGCCAACACATCCCGTGTGGATTGCTGTGCAGGATAATAGATAAAGCCTCGTATTTCTTTTATTTCTCCCAATGTGTCGGCAAATAAAGAAATAGTCTCCGTGCCCGATTGCTTTACCTTGAGCATATCGTTCAGCGTATCTTTGGCATAAAGAACCTGCATTGCCATTAAAGGTGCGTGCAGACTGTCGGGTGTTCCGTTCAGGAAACGGAAACGGACTGTCCAACGCAGCGTATCTCTGTCCTTGAAATTGGTGTCCGAAGGAAGTGTGAAAGTCAGTTTGTTATCCATCGGAGTTCCGGTAAGATAACAGATATGCCGGCCTCTCCATACGTCTATACTGTCGCCCGGAGAAGATTCTTTGGGCTTGTTGTCGCGCAAGGCTATTAAATGATTGATACCGTCCCTCTCGGCTTTCAACCGCTGGTTTACTTTTTCGTAGACTTTTGTAAGGGCATCCGGATGGCGGGCATACCACACCATGGAAGTATCGAAATCGGCCTGGGTAATGCCGTGTTTCCTGTAAACCGATTCAATGTACAGCACACGCTTATAACTTTCGCTGTAAGGAACCTCCTCTCCCATTGCCTTTGCTATGTGGAAGTCATAAAGTACGTTTTCCATTTTGGCGTCCGATATAACCGTATCAGGTCTTTTAACCTGACATGCCGTCAGACCGAACGCCAGAAGGATTACGCTATAATACCATTGAATCCGTCTTTTCCTTTTCATGATTTCTTTATAACATGATAGGAATCATTCAAATACTTACTGTAGAAGAGCAACAGCGCTATGATACCGCAACTGATTGCCGCATCGGCAAAGTTGAAAATCGGGCTGAAGAAGATGAAATGGTCTCCACCTATGAACGGCATCCACGCAGGCCAGTTTGTTTCGATAATAGGGAAATAGAACATATCGACCACTTTACCGTAGAGCAGCGGAGCGTATCCGCCGCCTTCGGGCATAAAGGTTGCCAGTTGCGAATAGGTGCTTTCATTAAACAGCACTCCGTAGAATACGCTGTCGATGATATTGCCCAGCGCACCCGTCAGGATGAGCGAGACACAGACAATAAACCCTGTTTTCATTCCATGCTTTATGAACTTGTACAGGAACCAACCTATCACTCCTACCGCAACGATTCGAAATGAAGTAAGGAACAATTTCCCGAATATCTCCAAACCGAAAGCCATACCGTTGTTTTCGGTAAAATAAATGTAAAACCAATCGGTGATGCGTATGCTCTCATGCCAATACATGTGCGTCTTTACAATCACCTTGATTACCTGATCGATAATCAATACCGAGAAAATAACGAGTAAGGCTATCCGCCCTTTCGTGAAAAAATTCTTCATCCTTATTTCTTGCCGTTGTTTTTAGCTTCGATGCTCAATGTAGCATGAGGCACTGCACGCAGACGTTCGGCAGGAATCAGCTTGCCTGTTTCGCGACAGATACCATACGTTTTGTTCTCGATGCGTACCAAAGCGGCCTGCAATCCTTGGATAAACTTCAACTGGCGTTGTGCCAGACGGGTCGTTTCTTCCTTGGACAAGGTGTTTGCCCCTTCTTCCAGCACTTTGTACGTTGGAGATGTGTCGTCGGTGTCATTACCGTCCGCACCTGTCAGGCTGGCTTTCAGCAACTCATAGTCGCGTTGCGCCAACTCCAACTTTTCCAGAATAATGGCGCGGAATTCTTCCAATTCCGCATCCGAGTATCTTGTCTTTTCTGCCATAACTTTACGTGTTTAATCGTTAGTATTAATAATTCATTCTTTCACAACGCTTACATACAGTCTGAAATCGTCGAATTCGAGTTCCGTTCCGCCTTCCACATTGTCCGTCAGCGTCAGTGATGTTCCTAAAACCTGGTTACAAATATAGTCTTTATATTCATTTACCGCATCATCCGTTTGCGGATTTTTTGATAATGTAATCTTTATTTTGTCCGTTATCTCAAAGCCGCTCGACTTGCGGATATTCTGGATACGGTTCACCAATTCGCGGGCAATGCCCTCGCGGCGAAGCTCTTCGGTGATGGTAACCTCCAAAGCTACAGTCAGCTTGCCTTCATTGGCCACCAGCCATCCCGGAATGTCTTCACTGAAGATTTCCACGTCGGATGTCTCGATTACGGCTTCCGCACCGTCCAGATTCAGCGTATAGGAACCGTTCTTTTCCAGCTCGGCAATGGCTTCCTGCGGCATTCCGGCAACGGCTGCGGCAACGGCTTTCATCTGCTTGCCGAATTTCGGGCCCAGCTTCTTGAAGTCGCACTTCACTTTCTTCACAAGCACACCGGCTGCACCGTCCACAAACTTGATTTCCTTTACATTCACCTCGTTCATGATAAGTGTTTTTACGGCTTCGATGTGGGCGCGTTGCTCTTCGTCCACTACCGGAACCATGATGCACTGTAGCGGTTGGCGGACTTTGATGTTCACCTTACGGCGCAGCGCCAATACCATAGAAGTAACGTCCTGTGCCATTTGCATGCGTGCTTCCAGCTCCTTGTCTATCATCTCTTCCTTGCATTCGGGGAATTTTGCCAGATGAACGGAGACAACGTTGTCGCGTCCGGTAGCTGCCGTCAGGTCCGAATAGAGCATATCGGCATAGAACGGAGCAATAGGCGCCATCAGTTTGGCTACGGTTTCCAGACACGTATAGAGCGTTTGGAACGCGGACAGCTTATCCTGCGTCATGCCGCCGCCCCAGAAACGTTTGCGGTTCAGGCGGACGTACCAGTTGGAGAGATTGTCGTTCACGAAGTCCGAAATCAGTCGTCCGGCTTTGGTAGGCTCGTATTCGTTGTAGCAGTTATCCACATCCTTCACCAATGTGTTCAGTACGGAGATAATCCAGCGGTCTATTTCCGGACGTTCCGCCATGGGCACATCGGCTTCCTTGTATTCAAATCCGTCCACGTTGGCATAGAGGGCGAAGAAAGAATACGTATTATACAGGGTTCCGAAGAATTTGCGGCGCACCTCTTCCACTCCGTCTACGTCGAACTTCAGGTTGTCCCACGGAGAAGAATTGGTAATCATGTACCAGCGCAAGGGGTCGGAACCGTATTTCTCGATGGTAGAGAACGGGTCTACGGCATTGCCCAAACGCTTGGACATCTTGTTGCCGTTCTTGTCGAGTACCAGACCGTTCGATATGACGGCTTTATAGGATATGCTGTCGAACACCATTGTGGCGATGGCATGCAGGGTAAAGAACCAGCCGCGTGTCTGGTCCACACCTTCTGCGATGAAATCGGCGGGATATACCTGGTGGCTGTCCAACAGTTCCTTGTTCTCGAACGGATAGTGTATCTGCGCATACGGCATGGAGCCGGAGTCGAACCATACGTCAATCAAATCCGATTCGCGCTTCATGGGTTTGCCGGCTTTGGAAACAAGGACAATATCATCTACATAAGGACGGTGAAGGTCTATCTTGTCGTAGTTTTCCTGCGTGTACACGCCCGGCTGGAAACCTTTGTCCTTATAAGGATTGGATGCCATCAGTCCGGCGGCAACGGATTTCTCTATCTCGTTGTAAAGTTCCTCTACGGATTCGATACATTTTTCCTCGTCACCGTCTTCCGTGCGCCAGATAGGCAACGGAGTACCCCAGTAGCGCGAACGGCTCAGGTTCCAGTCGTTCAAGTTCTCCAGCCACTTGCCGAAGCGTCCCGTACCGGTACTTTCCGGTTTCCAGTTGATGGTCTTGTTCAACTCTATCATACGCTCCTTGCAGGCGGTACTGCGGATAAACCAGCTATCCAACGGGTAGTACAGCACCGGTTTGTCCGTACGCCAGCAATGCGGATAGTTGTGCACGTGCTTCTCTATCTTGAATGCCTGGTTGGCAGCCTTCATCATCATACATATATATATGTCGAGAGTCTCGGCGGCCTGAGCGGCTTTTTCGTCATACTTACCGTTGACGGTGAATTGCGGGTCGTAGGCATTCTTCACCCAGCGTCCCTGGTATTCTTTGTAGGCGTCTACATCGACACACTCTTTTACGAATCTTTCGTCCAGCTCGTCCAGCAGATAGAACTTACCGGTGAGGTCCACCATAGGACGGGTCTCGCCGCGCTTGTTAATCATGAACAGAGAAGGAATGCCTGCCGCACGGGCTACGAAAGCATCGTCCGCACCGAATGTGGGAGCGATGTGTACGATACCCGTACCGTCTTCCGTGGTTACATAATCGCCGAGGATTACACGGAAGCCTTTGTCGCTGACGCTCCAATTGCCGTCGTTGTCCACCTCTACCGGTTTCACCCACGGAATGAGTTGTTCGTATTCCATTCCTGCCAGGTCCGGACCTTTGTACTCGCCTACAATCTTGAACGGGATAAGTTTGTCTCCCGGCTTATAATCCTCTAATGCAAGCCCTTCCGCTTTTTTATTGAAGTGAGTATAGAGCAATGCTTTGGCAAGTACCACGGTCATCTTCTCGCCCGTATAGCCGTTGTAGGTCTGTACGGCCACGTAGTCTATTTTCGGGCCTACGCAGAGAGCGGTGTTCGAGGGCAGTGTCCACGGAGTCGTAGTCCATGCCAGGAAATAAGGAGTACCCCACTCCGCCATTTCGGGTTTCGGGTTCTTCATCTTGAACTGTCCCACTACGGTTGTATCCTTTACATCGCGGTAGCAACCGGGCTGGTTCAGCTCGTGCGAGCTCAAGCCTGTTCCCGCAGCCGGTGAATACGGCTGTATGGTATATCCTTTATAAAGGAGTCCTTTCTTGTGAAGTTGCTTCAACAGCCACCACAGCGTTTCGATGTAACGGTTATCATAGGTGATGTAGGGATTCTGCATATCCACCCAATAACCCATTTTGTGGGTAAGGTCTTCCCACTCCTTGGTAAATTTCATTACATCCTTGCGACAGGCGGCATTGTATTCGGCAACGGAAATAGTCTTACCGATATCTTCTTTGGTGATGCCGAGCGCCTTTTCCACACCCAGTTCCACAGGAAGCCCGTGCGTGTCCCATCCGGCTTTGCGCTTCACCTGGAAGCCCTTCATGGTTTTGTAGCGGCAGAAAATATCCTTAATGGAGCGCGCCATTACATGGTGAATACCCGGCATGCCATTGGCCGAGGGCGGTCCTTCGAAAAACACGAAAGAAGGACAACCTTCACGTTCTGTCATACTCTTGGCGAAAACCTGGTTTTCGTCCCATTTCTTCAACACTTCCTTGTTTATTTCCGAAAGGTCAAACTTTGAATATTCGGCAAACTTCTTACCCATCTTGATATTTACGATTTGACTATTTACGATTTACTATTTTTCCTGAAGATAGCCCGGAAAGGCTTTTCCGGTGCTTTCCGATGCTATCCTCTTTATTTTAAGGGTGCAAATTTACAAAAAAGTTAGAGAAAAGAGATTTTTGAGCGGATAATTTTAAGATGAGCCGCCCGCGTCTCTCGCTTTACTTCTTCATTTTCACTTCATACAAGTCGTTTCTGCGATCTTTCAGGTTGCGGACGCTGCCATAAGTGTGCAGTTCGTTGAGCAAGTCCAGATCCACATCGGACACCAGAATCATTTCGGTGTTCGGAGTTGCCTCGGCACGCTTTCCGTCGGTAGGGAAAGCGAAGTCGCAGGGGGTGAACACACCCGACTGGGCATACTGTATGTCCATGTTGTGTACACGGGGAAGGTTGCCCACACTGCCTGCTATGACCACAAAACACTCGTTCTCGATGGCGCGGGCATGGGCGCATACCTTAACGCGCGAATAGGCGTTCTGCGTGTCGGTAAGGAAAGGAACGAACAGTATCTGCATGCCCTGGTCTGCCATGATGCGCGAAAGTTCCGGGAACTCCACGTCATAACATATCAGCACACCGATTTTGGCGCAGTCCGTATCGAACGTCTGCAAGGATTTGCCGCCACTCAATCCCCAGCTCTTGATTTCGTCGGGGGTCACGTGTATCTTTTCGTACATTTCGTACGTTCCGTCGCGGCGGCAAAGGAAACCTACGTTGTACAAACGTCCGTCCTCTTCCTTGATAAGCGGCATACTACCCGTAATGATATTGATATTGTAGCTGATGGCCAGCTTCACAAACCGCTCTCTGATTTCGTTGGTGTAAGCCGCCAGTCCGCGGATGGCTTCCGACTCTCCCTCGTCATTGAATTTGGCCATCAGCGGCGCATTGAAGTATTCGGGGAAGAGAACGAAGTCGCTCTTGTAGTCGGAAACGGCATCTACGAAGAACTCCACTTGCTCGAACAAATCGTCCAGCGTCTTGTAAGTACGCATCTGCCACTGCACCAGACCGACGCGCACCGTCGTTTTCGGACTTACATACTCCTGTGTAGGTGCCTGGTAATAGATATTGTCCCATTGCAGCAGGCAGGCATAATGCTTGGATTCCTCATCGTTGGGAAGATAGTTGCGCATCACCTTGCGTACATGGAAGTCGTTGCTCAACTGGAACGTCAGCACCGGGTCGTATATCTCCTTCTGCTTTACCTTATCTATATATTCCTTAGGGCGCAACTGGTCGGCATACTTATGATAGTTGGGGATGCGCCCGCCGAACATGATGGCTTTCAAATTCAGTGTTTCGCAGATTTCCTTGCGGTATTCGTACATACGGCGTGCCAGGCGCAGTCCGCGGTATTGCGGATGGATAAACACTTCGATACCGTAAAGGATATTTCCTTTGGGATTGTGCGTATTGAAAGTTTCCTTGCCCGTAACCTGGGCATAGGTGTGGTCGTTTTTCACATCGTCGTAATTCACGATAATGGAGAGTGCACACCCCACTATCTTTTCATCGACCACCGTTACAATCTGCCCTTCCGGAAAGATGCGGATGAGTTTCTCTATCTGCTTGTGCGTCCAGAAAACATCGCTTCCATCCGAATAAACGCGTGTGAATGATTGTGCCAACTGGTCGTAATCTTCTATCTGCAGGTTACGTATCTGTACCTTATTAATTTTAATTTCGTCCATAATTTTCGTGTTATACCTGAGTTTAAAACGGTGCAAAGTTACAGTTTTACTTATACATTAATCCCTATGGGATATGATTTTTTCCTACCTTTGCTGCCAAAACAACATTTATCTCTGTAAAAGTTAAATATAGATTGAGACATGCAAAGATTTATTACACTGGCATTCAGCGCCTTGCTTTTGCTGTCGCTGAATGCGGCAACTCCCGAAACACATTACACCGTCATTGTTTCACTCGACGGTTTTCGCTGGGACTATCCCGACATGTATAAGACTCCCAACCTGGACCGTATGGCGGCAGACGGGGTAAAGGCCGTGATGCTTCCCTCCTATCCTGCCTCTACGTTTCCCAATCACTATACGCTGGCCACGGGATTGGTTCCCGACCATCACGGCATAATCAACAATACTTTTTGGGATGTAAAGAACAGACGCCAGTATTCCATGGGCGACTCCGCCACCCGTAACAACCCGGAATACTACTTGGGGGAACCGATATGGATAACGGCTCAGAAACAAGGCGTAAAAACCGGTAATATGTACTGGGTAGGCTCGGATATTGCGATTAAAAAATCTCATCCCACTTATTACAGACCTTGGAACGCCAAGCCTTTTCTGACTTTTGAACAACGGATAGACACGGTACTCACCTGGTTGCAAAAGCCCGAGCCGGAGCGTCCCAGGCTCATCATGCTATATTTTGAAGAGCCTGACGGAAGCGGACATCACAACGGCCCGTGCAGTTTGCCTACCGGTGCGGTGGTCCAACACATGGACAGCCTTGTGGGGGTATTAAGAAAAAAGATAGAAGCTCTTCCTTTCGGCGGAGACATCAATCTTATCGTCACGTCGGACCACGGCATGACCGACATCAGTCCCGAACGGGTTGTCAACATAAACGATTATGTAAAACCGGAATGGTGCGAAGTGATAGACGGACGTACACCAACTTCCATATTCTCGAAACCGGAATACCGCGACTCTATCTGCAATGCTCTGAAAAAAGCGGCTCACATCCGTGTGTGGAAAAAAGAAGAGATTCCCGCCGAACTGCATTATGGCAGCAGCGACCGTATAGGCGATATCGTAGTGGCTCCAGAACTGGGCTGGCAGTTTACGGACGTGGCACGCGACACCAAAGGCGCTCACGGATATTTTCCCCAGAGCCCCGACATGCAGGTTATGTTTCGGGCCATCGGACCTGATTTCAAGAGAGGTTACATATCCGAAGGATTTGTGAATGTGGACATCTACCCGCTATTGTCGCATCTTCTGCAAATTGTTCCGGAAAAGACGGACGGACGGTTCGAACGGATAAAGGACATATTACGGTGACAAACAGTTTACTTATAATCAAACAGATACGTGTACCAGTTTATTCCACGCTTTGGTACGAGCCGTACCTTAGTAAGGTACACGCCGTACCATTAGGTGAAAGTCGTCGTACCACCTAATGGTATGAGCCGTACCACCGGGTGGTAGGCACCAAAAGTCCGGGACTTCAGACACAAAAGGCTGTGCAATTCCTTTCAGATGAACTGCACAGCCTTTTATATTCTGCCGGATTGAAGTTCCTGCGGACTTATTTCTTTTTCTTCCAAAGTTTGGTCATATCTTCCAGCGTCTTGCCTTTCGTTTCGGGTACGAGCTTCCACACGAAGAGGGCGGCTGCCACGCAGATAATCCCGTAAAGGGCATATGCAAACATATGGCCGAACTTATCGCCCATCTCCCCGAGACGCATATTGTACATCGGCAGGAAAGTAGACGAAACAATAAAGTTGAAAATCCATTGGAATGCCACCGCAATGGCTACCGCAGCGCCACGGATGGTGTTCGGGAAGATTTCGGCAATCAGTACCCAGCAGATAGGTCCCCAGCTGAACATGAACGAAGCGCTGTAAACCATGATGCTGATAACGGATATTATTGCCGGCAGTCCGGTTACGACGTTGCACATAGCCACACCGAAAGCTCCTATCGCCATACCGACAGAACCGGAAATAAGCAGCGGTTTGCGTCCCCATTTTTCAACCGTGAACACAGCCAGCAAGGTAAAGAGGATATTGACAACGCCCATGAGCACGGTTTGTACCATCGGATTGGCCATGCCCATCGTCTCGAATATGCGCGGAGCGAAATAAAGCACGGCATTGATGCCGACAGCCTGCTGGAATACGCTCAGCATGATACCGATAAAGATAACCATCCAGCCGTAGGTAAAGAGTCTTTCTGTCTTTTCTTCGGTGGTTGCTTTGATTTCCGCAAGGATTACCTTTGCCTGAGAAGCGCCGTTGATACGGCTCAACACATTCAGCGCCCTTTCGTCCTTACCGCACATGGCAAGATAACGCGGTGTTTCCGGCACCAGCAACACCAACAGAGCAAACAGTCCGGCAGGAACAGCTTCGCTGACGAACATCAGCCGCCACCCCGTCTCCGTGGTCCATGCGGCAGCTTCGGGATTCATTATCTGATTTACTCCGTTAACGAGGTCTATCACCGGATTGGCATGACTGCCCAGAATAAGGAAGTTGACAAAGTAAACCACCAACTGACCGAAGATAATGGCAAACTGATTCCACGACACCAATGTTCCGCGAATGTTGCTCGGAGCGATTTCGGCAATGTACATCGGACAAATGGCGGAAGCCAGCCCCACACCTATACCGCCCAAGACACGGTAGAAATTGAAAGCCACCAGAAGAGAATAGGAAGGAACGCCATGTTCAAAGAACAGGAATTCGGGATAATAGGAACCCAGCGCCGACAAGAAGAACAGGATACCTGCCAAAAAGAGAGAGTTTTTGCGGCCCAATCCGGAAGCGAAAAAGCCGGAAACGGCGCTACCTATGATACAGCCTATCAATGCGCTGGATGATGTGATGCCGTGTATCGCGTCTGTGTATTCAAAATCGGCTCCCATGAAGAAAGCTTGAAGCCCCTTTTCTGCGCCGGAGATAACTGCCGTATCGTAGCCGAAAAGCAGACCGCCAATGACAGCTACGAGCACAATCGAAAAGAGATAGAGCTTGCTGCCTTTTTCTGTATAATTCATGATAATAGTGGTTAGGAGTTAGTGATGAGCGGTTAGTGATGAACGATTAGTGATGAGTGATTAATGGTCAGTAATTTAGTGATAATTGCTTATTCCCCCATCCTTTATCACTAACCAATAATCGCTAATCACTCATCGCTAACCACTAACCGCTATTTATCAGCAATACATATTTACGATTGCTTCGTACAATTCTTGTTTGCCGCTGGTCTGTTTCGGTTCGCCGTTAGCTTTTGCGTAGGCTACGACATCTTCCAGTGTCAACTTGCCTTCCTCGAATTCCTTACCCTTGCCGCTGTCGAAAGAAGCGTAGCGGTCGGCAAGCATCTTCTTGTAAGGAGACTCTTCGAGCAGTTTGGCTGCGCTTTCCAATGCACGTGCCATTACGTCCATACCTGCGATGTGAGCAATGAAGATGTCCTCAAGGTCGGTAGAGTTACGGCGTGTCTTGGCGTCGAAGTTTGTACCGCCGTCACCGAAGCCGCCGTTGCGGATAATTTGCATCATGGCTTGTGTCAGCTCGTAATTGTCGATAGGGAACTGGTCTGTATCCCAGCCGTTCTGGTAGTCACCGCGGTTGGCATCGATAGAACCCAGCATACCGTTGTCTACTGCCACGGCAAGTTCGTGTTCGAAAGTATGGCCTGCCAGTGTGGCGTGGTTCACTTCGATGTTCACTTTGAAGTCTTTGTCCAGACCGTGGGCTTTCAGGAAGCCGACAACCGTTTCCGTGTCTGCGTCATATTGATGCTTGGTCGGTTCCATCGGTTTCGGCTCAATCAGGAACGTACCTTTGAAGCCGCGTGCACGGGCATAGTCGCGTGCAATGGTCAGCATCTGTGCAAGGTGTTCTTTTTCACGCTTCTGGTCGGTATTCAGCAAAGACATATAGCCTTCGCGTCCACCCCAGAACACGTAGTTCGAACCGCCCAGTTCGATTGTTGCGTCAATGGCATTCTTGATTTGAACGGCAGCGCGGGCCACAACGTCAAAGTCGGGATTGGTGGCGGCACCGTTCATGTAACGTGCATGACCGAATACGTTGGCAGTACCCCACAACAGTTTGATACCTGTTTCCTCCTGCTTTTGCTTGGCGTATGCAACGATGGCTTTCAGGTTTGCTTCGTACTCTTCGATTGTATCGGCCTCGTCGCAAAGGTCAACATCGTGGAAGCAGTAATATTCGATGCCCATTTTCTGCATGAACTCGAAACCAGCATCCATTTTATTCTTGGCAGCCTGCAGTTTATCGGCATCACCGTTCCAGGGGAAGTGTTTCGTTCCGCCGCCGAACTGGTCGCCACCCTCTGCACAGAGTGTATGCCACCATGCCATAGAGAACTTCAACCAATCTTTCATCTTCTTGCCCATGATTACTTTTTCCGCATCGTAGTAGCGGAATGCCATAGGATTCTTACTTTCTTTGCCTTCGAATTTGATTTTTCCTATTCCGGGAAAATACTCTTTTGTTGCCATAATGATTAAATGTGTTAATGCGGTAATGCGCCGATGTGCTGACAACGGGCACATTACCCGCGGGTTAATTATTACTGTTGTTTACTTGTTTACTTTCAATGTCTGTTTAAATCTTCTTCAAGAAGCCTTTTATTCAGTTTCTTTGGAATTTCTTTCCGGTCTGTTTTCCTTTTTATTCGTTGCGTAGACGCTCTCATAAAAAACAGCAACCCAATCTCAAAAAGGACTTTCCGAAGAATGCAGAACAAAACTTAAGCAGGCCGTAAGCTCTGCATCAGATATTGTTTCCAGCGTGCATAGGCATCGGCATATGCCTGACGGTCGGCTTGTCCGGGCTCGATGATTTCGAGTTTCTCAAGCGTAGCAAAGGCTTCGTTGTTGTCTTTATAGATGCCCGCACCGATACCTGCACCTTTGGCTGCACCTACCGAACCGTCGGTGTCGTACAGTTCGATAACGGCACCCGTTACGCCTGCCAGCGTTTCGCGGAACAGCGGACTGAGGAACATATTGGCTTTGCCCGCATGGATTTTCTGTACGGGAATACCCATCTGCTCCATAATGTCGATACCATACTTGAAAGAGAATACGATACCTTCCTGTGCCGCACGGATAATATGTTGCTTGCCGTGCTGGTTGAAGTTGATTCCTTGAATGGAACAGCCCGTTTCCCTGTTCTCCAGCATACGTTCGGCACCGTTGCCGAAAGGCAGGATGCTGATACCGGCGCTTCCGATAGGCGCCTGGGCGGCAAGAACATTCATGTCACTGTAAGAAATGCCTTCGGGAGCAACGGTGCGTTTCACCCACGAGTTGAGGATACCCGTACCGTTGATGCACAAAAGTACGCCGAGGCGGGTTTGTTCCGCCGTGTGATTGACGTGCGCAAAGGTATTGACGCGTGATTTCGGGTCGTAGTTCACCTCACCGTTCACACCGTAAACCACCCCCGAAGTACCCGCTGTGGATGCTATTTCACCGGGGTTGAACACGTTCAGCGACAATGCGTTGTTGGGTTGGTCGCCGGCACGGTATGTGACAGGCGTTCCCTCTTTCAGACCCAACTCCTGTGCGGCAGCGGCGTTTACACGGCCTTGCTCAGAGAATGTAGGTCTGATGTCGGCTATCAGCGAGGAATCGAAACCGTAATATTTCATCAGAAAGTCTGCTACCCGGTTGTTCTTGAAATCCCAGAACATGCCTTCGGACAGTCCGGAGACTGTAGTGCAGATTGTACCGCTCAGTTTCATGGCAATATAATCGCCCGGCAGCATAATCTTGTATATCTTTTCATAGACAGCCGGTTCATTCTCCTTTATCCAGGCAAGTTTGGACGCGGTGAAGTTACCCGGAGAGTTGAGCAGATGCGAGAGGCATAACTCCTCTCCCAGCGTTTCAAATGCTTTTTGTCCGTAAGGAACGGCTCTGGAATCGCACCAGATGATTGCAGGACGCAATACCTTTTGTTCTTTGTCCACGCACACCAATCCGTGCATCTGGTAAGAGATACCGATGGCTTTGATGTCTGCCGCATCCACACGCGCATCCGCCAATACGGCTTGCGTTGCCAGCTTCAGGTTTTCCCACCAGTTTTCAGGGTTCTGTTCCGCCCATCCCGGCTTCACGGCTATGATTTCCGCTTCCGTCTTCGGGAAGAACGCGGAAGATACGCACTTACCGCTTTCTGCATTTACCAAGCTCGCTTTAACGGACGAGCTGCCGATGTCATATCCTAATAAATACATGTCTTTGAGTTTATATTGTTAAATTTTCGATTTATTCCGTATCAGGTTTTGAATTCAGGCGTCTTGCCTACCGCCTTACCTTATTATATATCTTCTTGTCGAACCGGTAATACCGTGCCGCACGATGGGCAACTCCCTGCTGCTTCTCTTCCAAAGGAACCACATACTCCATAAGAGCTATCTTTTTGTGGAAATTGCGCACATCTATCTGTTTCCCGTACAAGAGTTCATACAGCGTACGGAGCTGGGATGCGGTGAACTTACGCGGAAGCAGGTCGAAAAGAGAAGACGGGTTGAACTCGATATACTGGCGGATGTAGGTTATCGCCTCTTTTATGATAAGGTTGTGGTCGAAAGCCAGTGCCTTGATATCCGGCAAGGCAACCCAATTTGCCATATACTCGTCCAGGCCGCGGTTGAGCGTACGGTCTATCTTCACGAGAGAAAGGTAGGCGATGGTCACGATACGCTCTACTTTGGACTGCATGGCACGTTCCAGCCAATGCACGTCTCTGGGGTCTTTGGTGCGGTTCTTGGAGCCGAACGCCTTGAACTGCATCAGATTTACGTTCTTAAGTCCCGTCAGTTCATTCAGAACCCGCTGGGCAGCTTCGTCCAAATCTTCGTCCATATAAATCAAACTGCCGGGCAGCTTCATATCATGGAAGACTTCACCCTCTTCTTCTCCGGCACGTTTAACCAGCAAGACTTTCAACTGCTCTCCGTCAAAACCAATCACCACACAGTCTACCGAAATATGATTGTTTGCCAATGGCGTATTTTGTTCCACGTTTTGCATAATATTTTCGTTTAAGCGCTGCAAATATAATGAGGTTTTTCAAATATGCAATAAGTAAAAAGGGTATTTTTACAATGTTATAAAGCATTATTTTTCAAATATATACATATCGTATATCTTACAATATCATCTTATTGTGTTATCGTATAAAATACAATATGTAATTTAAATCCGTAGCAGCAAGGGGTAATTGTAGCAGATACAATAACTATGAAGTACCTAATTCTTAAGGATTTCTATATCCGTACATTTATCTTGCCAGAGGGGGACATATTGTATTGCAGACGTATTTGAAAAAGGTACATTGCACAAAAAACGCCCTTTTGTGCGGTGGTTATCAGAAAAACCTATACCTTTGCACCACTTTTTATTAAACACTAAAAATAAATGAATATGAAAGCATTTGTATTTCCGGGTCAAGGCGCCCAATTCGTAGGAATGGGTAAAGACCTGTACGAAAATTCGGCTTTGGCCAAAGAACTTTTTGAAAAAGCAAATGATATCCTCGGATATCGTATTACAGATATCATGTTCAACGGTACAGACGAAGATTTGCGCCAGACCAAAGTAACACAGCCTGCCGTATTCCTTCACTCCGTAATCTCCGCACTCTGCATGGGCGACGACTTTAAGCCCGAAATGACCGCCGGCCACTCACTCGGTGAGTTCTCCGCATTGGTTGCTGCTGGTGCGTTAAGCTTTGAAGACGGCTTGAAGCTGGTTTATGCCCGTGCCATGGCTATGCAGAAAGCCTGTGAAGCACAGCCTTCTACAATGGCTGCCATTATCGCTTTGCCGGATGAAAAAGTGGAAGAAATCTGCGCACAGGTTAGTGCCGAAGGTGAAGTCTGCGTAGCTGCCAACTACAACTGTCCGGGACAAATCGTTATTTCCGGTTCTATCGAAGGCATCAACAAAGCTTGCGAACTGATGAAAGCTGCCGGAGCGAAACGTGCTTTGCCTTTGAAAGTAGGCGGTGCATTCCACTCTCCGTTGATGAACCCTGCCAAAGTTGAACTGGAAGCGGCTATCAACGCAACCGAGTTCCACACTCCGAAGTGCCCTGTATATCAGAATGTGGATGCCCTTCCTCATACCGACCCTGCTGAAATCAAGAAAAATCTTGTTGCACAATTGACAGCTTCTGTACGCTGGACTCAAACAGTCAAGAATATGGTTGCCGACGGTGCTGCCGACTTCACGGAATGCGGTCCGGGTGCAGTATTGCAAGGACTTATCAAGAAAATCGACAGCAATGTATCGGCTCACGGCATTGCATAACCGATAAAAGACAGTTAAACGCGAAGGGGGGCTATCCAAAAAAACGATAGTCCCTTTTTCATTTTTTCAGGATATACTTATGTCGAAATCGGAAGAATTCAGAAAAGCTTTGGACGTTCCTATCCGTAATCTGTCGGTAGACGTGTTGGTACGGGAAATTTGTCATCAGCCGGAATGCTTCGAAGCTATGTATCGGCTGATGTCGGACGAAAAACAAAGTGTTGCGTGGCGGGCGACATGGGTATGCGAGAAACTGAGCGAAATACATCCAGCCTGGTTTATCCCGCTGTACGATGACCTCGTCTACCGTTTATCGGATTGCAAACATCAGGGCTCCAAACGCCTGTTGCTGTCTATATTATACAACCTGCCGGTAACCGTTCCCGTTTCCGTTGAACTGCTTAATTATTCTCTGGACCATATGTTATCCCTGCAGGAAAGCATCGGCGTACAATCCCTTTCCATACGCATGGCTTACCGGCTTTGTAAACACGAACCGGAGCTGTTAAGTGAATTAAAGCTTATATTGGAGCATGCCAATACCGAATTTTATTCGACTGGTGTCAAAACTGCCATTCGGAACATCCTGAAGAAAATAAAGAAATAACAGTTCTACCGCCCTTGATAACAACTTAATAAATAAAAAATCCCCTTCTTTTCTTTTTTATCTCCTATTTTCCCTTACCTTTGCCACCGTAAAGACAAAGGGGTGCCCCGACGGGCTGAGATTATACCCTCGAACCTGATGCAGTTAGTACTGCCGTAGGAATTGGATATTTTTTTCTTCTTAGAACTTACCTTAACGGTACTTCTTTGTATTTACTTCCATTGTTTTATTTAACAGAAACAGAAACATGAAAGTATCAATCAACAACAAGGAAGTGGAAACCGATGCCGTTACCCTCTTACAACTCACAACCGAGCTTTCCTTACCGGCGCAGGGCGTGGCCGTTGCTGCCAATAACCGTATGATTCCACGTACGGAATGGGCGGATTATGCTCTGTCCGAAGGAATATCCATCGTAATAATAAAAGCTGCCTGCGGCGGATAGGCTATGGAAAAGGTTCAGTTCATTACACATTATACCGAAAGGTATTCTTACCTCGACTCCGCCCGCATGGCTTTGGAAGGCGGTTGCCGCTGGATACAGCTACGCATGAAAGATGCGGCGGAAAACGAAATACTGCCCGTAGCCGCGGAAGTGCGAAAACTCTGCAACGATTATGGTGCCATATTCATCATCGACGACCACGTGGAACTGGTAAAGGAAATCCGGGCGGATGGCGTACATCTCGGCAAGAACGACATGCCCGTTGCCGAAGCGCGACGCATACTTGGAGAGGAATATATCATAGGCGGTACAGCCAACACGTACGAAGACGTAAAGAAGCATTGGCTCGACGGAGTAAATTACATCGGCTGCGGACCGTTCAGATATACCACCACCAAGCAGAAACTCAGCCCTATTCTGGGTTTGGAAGGATATAAAGAAATTATCCGTCAAATGCGGGCGGATAATATCAACCTGCCTATCGTCGCTATCGGCGGGATTACTTTTGCCGATATTCCGTCTGTCATGCAGACAGGCGTTACGGGCATCGCCCTTTCGGGCACGGTGCTGCGGGCGGATAATCCGGTGGAAGAGATGCAAAGGATTCTTACGGAAACCAATCAGGCAGGCAAAATCAACCAAACAGCCAATTACTGAAATAACAAATAAAAAAAGATATGGAGAAATTAATCATTGCGGGACGCGAATTCAACTCCCGTCTGTTTTTGGGAACGGGAAAATTCAATTCCAATGAAATCATGGAACAGTCCATTCTGGCATCCGGTACGGAAATGGTAACGGTAGCCATGAAGCGTATAGAACTGGATAATGAAGAAGACGATATGCTGAAACATATCCGTCATCCGCATATCCAGCTTCTGCCCAATACTTCCGGTGTGCGCACTGCCGAAGAAGCCGTATTTGCCGCGCAAATGGCACGCGAAGCATTCGGAACGAACTGGCTGAAACTGGAAATCCACCCCGACCCGCGTTACCTTCTTCCCGACTCTACCGAAACCTTGAAAGCCACGGAAGAGCTGGTGAAACTGGGTTTCATAGTCCTTCCTTATTGCCAGGCAGACCCCACGCTTTGCAAACGTCTGGAAGAAGCCGGAGCCGCTACCGTCATGCCACTGGGTGCGCCTATCGGCACGAATAAAGGATTACAGACCCGTGACTTCCTTCGGATTATCATCGAGCAGGCAAACGTTCCGGTGGTGGTAGATGCCGGTATCGGTGCTCCCAGCCATGCCGCCGAAGCAATGGAGATGGGCGCTTCTGCCTGCCTGGTCAACACTGCCATTGCCGTAGCGGGCAATCCCGTAACTATGGCCGAAGCCTTCAAGCAAGCCGTAGAAGCCGGACGCACGGCCTATGAAGCCGGATTGGGACTGCAAGCCGACAATTTTGTGGCGGAAGCCAGTTCGCCTCTCACTGCATTTCTCGATGAATGACACACATTATATAATATAAGCTATGAAATCAAGAATAAAATATCCCCGCTCGGAGAAAGTATATCTGCCGGGAACAATCTATCCGGAACTTCGCGTAGGTATGCGCAAAGTAGAGCAAGTGCCCAGTACAACCTTTGCAGGCGAAGAAAAAGTCATTACTCCCAATCCGGACATTTACATTTATGATACCAGCGGTCCGTTCAGCGACCCCGATATAGAAATCGACCTTAAGAAAGGGCTGCCCCGTCTGCGCGAACCCTGGATTCTGCACCGCAACGATGTGGAGCAACTGCCGGAGATTACCTCGGAATACGGCCGCATGCGCCGTGACGACAAGTCGCTCGACCACCTGCGCTTTGAACATATCTCACTACCCTATCGTGCCAAACGGGGCAAATGCTGCACGCAGATGTATTACGCCAAGCAAGGCATCATCACCCCCGAAATGGAATATGTGGCAATCCGCGAGAACATGAACTGTGCCGAATTGGGGATAGAAACGCATATCACTCCCGAATTTGTCCGCAGGGAAATAGCGGAAGGCCGTGCCCTGCTCCCCGCCAACATCAATCACCCCGAAGCCGAGCCCATGATTATCGGTCGTAACTTCCTGGTGAAAATCAATACGAATATCGGTAATTCCGCCACCACTTCAAGCATCGACGAAGAAGTGGAAAAGGCCCTTTGGAGCTGTAAATGGGGCGGTGATACCCTGATGGATTTATCTACCGGAGAAAATATCCACGAAACCCGCGAATGGATTATCCGCAACTGTCCGGTTCCCGTAGGTACGGTTCCCATTTATCAGGCATTGGAGAAAGTGAACGGCAAAGTGGAAGACCTCACGTGGGAGCTCTACCGCGATACCTTGATTGAACAGTGCGAACAAGGCGTGGACTACTTCACCATACACGCTGGTATCCGCCGCCACAACGTACACCTGGCCGACAAGCGTCTGTGCGGCATCGTGAGCCGCGGCGGAAGCATCATGAGCAAATGGTGTCTGGTGCACGACCGCGAAAGTTTTCTGTACGAACATTTTGACGACATCTGCGATATATTGGCGCAATACGATGTAGCCGTTTCCTTGGGCGACGGCCTGCGTCCCGGCTCTACGTACGATGCCAACGACGAAGCGCAGTTTGCCGAACTCGATACCATGGGCGAGCTTGTGCTCCGCGCCTGGGCAAAGAACGTGCAGGCTTTTATCGAAGGACCCGGACACGTGCCCATGCACAAGATTAAGGAGAATATGGAACGCCAGATAGAGAAATGCCACAATGCGCCGTTCTACACGCTCGGCCCGTTGGTTACGGACATTGCACCGGGCTACGACCATATCACTTCGGCTATCGGTGCGGCGCAAATCGGCTGGCTGGGCACGGCCATGCTGTGCTACGTCACCCCGAAGGAGCACCTTGCACTGCCCGACAAAGAAGATGTGCGCACAGGTGTCATCACCTATAAGATAGCCGCCCATGCCGCCGACCTTGCCAAAGGACACCCCGGCGCACAAGTACGAGACAACGCCCTGAGCAAGGCACGCTATGAGTTCCGCTGGAAAGACCAGTTCGACCTGTCGCTCGACCCCGAACGGGCACAGACTTATTTCCGGGCAGGACATCACATCGACGGAGAATACTGCACGATGTGCGGGCCTAACTTCTGCGCAATGCGGTTGTCAAGGGAACTGGGAAAGAAAAAGGAATAACTTGTCAGGCTGGAATACAGAGACAACAGATTTATTTTCACGTCTTTGTATTCTATCCGTTTCATTAGCGAATTGTTTTTATCATAGAATAAAATGTTTTCAGACGAATTAGAGAAAATATCCTGGGAAGAGACGACCCGGCGCATCAATGCCAAAACAGATGCGGACGTGCGTCGTGCCCTATCCAAAGAACATTGTGACGTAGAGGATTTTATGGCGCTCATCTCACCGGCTGCCGTCCCCTATCTGGAAACAATGGCACGTTTAAGCAAGAAGTACACGGAAGAGCGTTTCGGAAAGACGATTTCCATGTTTGTGCCGTTGTATATTACGAACTCCTGTACCAACTCGTGCGTGTACTGCGGTTTCCACATCAGCAATCCCATGCCCCGCACCATACTGACGGAAGAGGAGATTGTAAACGAATACAAGGCTATCAAGAAGCTCGCGCCGTTTGAAAACCTGCTGCTGGTTACGGGTGAAAATCCTGCCAAAGCCGGTGTTCCGTACATCGCCCGCGCGCTCGATTTGGCAAAACCTTATTTCAGCAACCTGAAGATTGAGGTAATGCCCCTGAAAGCCGAAGAGTATGCCGAACTGAAAGAGCATGGCATGAACGGCGTTATCTGTTTTCAGGAAACCTACCACAAGGCAAACTATAACATTTATCACCCGCGCGGCATGAAGTCCAGATTCGAATGGCGTGTCAACGGTTTCGACCGCATGGGGCAGGCAGGCGTACATTCCATCGGCATGGGTGTGCTGATAGGTCTGGAGAAAGAATGGAGAACGGATATCTGTATGATGGCGTATCACCTGCGCTATCTCCAGAAGCATTACTGGAAAACGAAATACAGCGTCAACTTCCCGCGTATGCGCCCTTCGGAAAACGGCGGCTTCCAACCCAATGTGGTAATGAGCGACCGCGAACTGGCACAAGTTACATTTGCCATGCGGATATTCGACCATGATGTGGACATATCCTACTCTACCCGCGAACCGGCTTTCATACGCGACCACATGGCCACTCTGGGAGTCACTACCATGAGCGCGGAAAGCAAAACGGAACCGGGCGGATATTACAGCTATCCGCAGACTTTGGAGCAATTCCACGTCAGCGACGAGCGCAAGGCCGTAGAAGTAGACAAAGCCTTAAAGAGTTTAGGACGCGAACCCGTATGGAAAGACTGGGATGCCAGTTTCGACCTGAAACGGGTTTGAATCCCTTTTTCATAGTTTATAATTCTCATCATGACCCGATACAGCAGACAAATTTCCCTTCCCGAAATCGGAGAAGGCGGACAGGAAAAACTGCATAAGGCAAGAGTTCTGATAGTAGGCGCAGGCGGACTTGGTTCCCCTGCCGCCCTCTACCTTGCAGGTGCAGGAGTAGGTACAATAGGTTTGGCGGACGATGATACGGTCGGTATCAGCAACCTGCAACGCCAGATATTGTATACGGAGAACGAAGTAGGACAGCTTAAGGTGCACTGTGCCGCCCAAAGATTGCGGGCTTTGAACGGTAATATAGAAGTGCACGTCTACCCTTTTCGCCTCAACCGGGAGAATGCCCGCCGTCTGATTGCCGATTATGACATCGTTGTAGACGGATGCGACAACTTCTCCACCCGTTATCTGATTAGCGACAGTTGCAGCGCACTGCACAAACCGTATGTGTACGGCGCCATCCAGGGCTTTGAAGGACAAGTCTCCGTATTCTGTTACGGTGATCGGCCCAGGACATACAGAGATTTGTTTCCCGACGAAACCGCAACATTGCAGATGCCCGCTCCCGATAATTCCGTCATAGGCGTTACTCCTGCCGTGGTAGGCAGTGTGGAAGCAAGCGAAACGCTGAAGCTCATTTGCGGCTACGGCGAGGTTTTGGCCGGAAAACTATGGACTGTCGATTTAAGAACCATGCAATCGTTCGTTCTTTTACTGTAAAATACCTCGGAAAACATGAAACTGATAACAATTACCCAGCCTGCATTCTTTGAAGGAGAAGCCGAAGCAATCACTTCCCTGTTCGATGCAGGACTTGAGATACTGCATCTCCGGAAACCCGGCGCTTCTTATGAAGACATGGAACAATTATTGAACCGGTTTCCGCCTGAATATCTGAAACGTATCGTCGCACACGAGCATTTCCAACTGGCATCTTTCCGAAATTTGAAAGGCATTCATCTGAACGGACGCAACCCGGCAGCACCGGCAGGCTTCACCGGACACGTCAGCCGTTCCTGCCATTCGCTGGAAGAAGTCGTCAAATACAAAGCAACATGCGATTACGTATTTCTCAGTCCCATATACGACAGCATTTCCAAAGAAGGATATCCCTCTGCCTATACTACTGACAGTTTGCAAAAGGCGCGGCAGGCAGGCATTATAGACGCTAAAGTTATGGCATTGGGCGGCGTTACGGCAGCGCATTTCCCTGAAATCAGCTCATTGGGCTTCGGCGGTGCGGTCCTTTTGGGAGATATATGGAAACGGACGGGAACGGATTTTATCGGGCATTTCAAGGAATTGCTCCGTACGGCGTCTTTATTTTAACCAACAAATATTTTATTATCATGTCGACTATTCCGGTCATTCTCACCATTGCCGGCTCCGACTGCTCCGGTGGTGCAGGCATACAAGCAGATATTAAAACGATTTCCGCACTCAAAGGATATGCCGCCTCTGTCATTACTGCCGTTACGGCACAAAACACAATGGGGGTTCAGGCTGTATGCCCTATCCCACCGGACATTGTCCGTGCGCAGATAACATCCGTCATGGATGATTTGCGGCCTGCCGCTATCAAGATAGGAATGGTGCACAATGCCGCTATCGTGCACACCATAGCGGAGTGCTTGCAAAATATCCGGTCTCGTTTTGTCGTTTATGACCCCGTTATGGTATCCACCAGCGGACGAAAGCTAATGACGGAAGATACCGTGCGCACCATTCAAGAGGAGCTGTTTCCTCTCTGTTCCCTGATAACCCCCAATTTGGGCGAAGCATCCCTGCTCCTTTCAAATCCCGTTACGGATATAGAGGAGATGAAACTGGCCGCCTGTGAATTAGCGAACCGCTATCACTGCGCCGTACTGGTAAAGGGCGGTCACTTATCCGGCAATACAATGTGCGATGTATTGTACAACAACGGCCGTTTCAGCCTGTTCGAACAGCAAAAAATAGAGAGCCGCAACCTTCACGGTACGGGATGCACGCTTTCTTCCGCCATCGCTGCCTTTGCCGCCCGCGGCAAAGGACTTGAAGAAGCTGTCCGTCAAGCCAAAGTTTATATAAGCAAAGCAATTTATCATGGTAAAGACCTGCATATAGGACATGGAAACGGACCTTTGTGCCATTTCTTTTCCGGGGAAATTAATTTTGTTCCCTTAAATTCCACCGAAGAAGTTATCAGAAAATTCCCCCACAAACAACAAGCGGAATATAGAGAGGAAAACTTTCAAGGAGAAACTTCATAATTAAAGCCCGAAATACTTGACAAAGGGTATCTTGATTTCGTATATTTGCATATCGGACAATTGATAACATTAACCTAAAACTTAGCAAATGGCAAAATCCACTTCTTCCTTTTCTGAATTGGCGCAAATGTATTTCCCCGGTTGCGCTACTCCCAAAAATGCAGTGCGATGTCTGCAACGCAGCATCAAAAGATGTACAAAATTGGCAACATTGTTGGCAGAAACCGGCTATCTTCCTTACAATCACCGCTGGCTGTCGCCCAAGCAGCAAATGCTTATATTCGAGAATTTGGGTGACCCATACCCCGATTAAGCTCCTAAAACGACATAAAAAAACGGCATTTCACACAGTGATTTGCCGTTTTTTTTGTACTTATATTTCCATAATCTCATTTATAGTCTTAAAACGCCTATTAATAAATTATGAAACAATTTATTAATAAATTTTCAAAAATTGTAGTAAAATTCAAAATACATTCGTTTATAGGGGTGTATTGACTGTATAATCGTTTTACTTTTCTGCATAGTAATGCTTTGTTTGAATTCTTTATCTACATGAGATTGTGCCCAAATAATGATTGCACCATAAATTCAATTTAAGAAATAATATGATAAAATTGATAGCTAAATCTTCTATTGCACAAAGGTGATGCTATTCCATTGCATGACTTGGCCGTTGGGCATCACAAGCCATTCGTTGTCGCTGAAGACTTGGGGGCTGGCATTGCCATCCTGCTTCTTGTCGGCGTTCAGCACGAGGTCGCACTTGGCGGGATTGAATGCGCTATCTCCGGAATGACTGTCGCTGTTGTGAAAAACGGCGGTACGCTCTATGCCGACGTCATCACCACTTAAGTCAGCGAAATCCCCGGTTGCCGTGGCTTCTATCCGGGTGAGAGCTTTACAGCCTGTTACAATATAATTGCCGAACCGGGTACACTTCGGTATTTTGAGCGTTTTAAGACTTGTGCATCCGTAGAAAGTCTCCCGACCTATCTCTGTCACATTATCCAAAATAAGCATCTCCAATGAAGTACATTCATAAAATGCGTTTAGATTAATCCAGGTAACCTGCGAAAGATTCACCGTAGTCAGCGCAGCGCAACCGAAAAAAGCACTACTTCCGATTACCCGCACGTCATCGGGCAGCGTCACCTCCTGCAAGGCAGTGCAATTCACAAAGGCAAGTTCGGGCAGTGTTGGCGTTGTCCCCCAGCCCGTCACTCCGGTGAGGTCGCATTTCGTAATTTGTTTATTATTGATAAATGTACCCCAATTACCGCCCATTCCTATCTTGGAAAGTTCGCCCGTCAGTTTGAGTTCGGTGAAGCCTGTGGCGAGGGCGGCACGGATGGTTAGCTGTGCTTCGTCGGCAGTCATGGAGGTCATGTCGATATTGCCGGAAGCGGGTGGTGTGAAATTTTTCAGGCGTAACTTGATTTGATAATCCGTCGTCGGGTCGAGATAAAGTTCAAAGATGTCATCATTATACTGCTTCATCGTTTCTCCATAGAGACTGACCCATGACGACTCAGGATTCACTGTCAAACGGTCGTAGTCCGCCTGCGTCAGTTGATAACCGTCGGCACCCTAGGCAATAGCGGATATACCGTTCAGCGTGAAACAGAGGTGCACATCACCCGTAAGGGCTTTCGGAACGGAGATAAGGGGATAAGAAACGGCCGGAAAGATATAGTTGGAGAGACGGATGTAAGTCCCGGCAGCAGTCTTTCCGCCGTTCAGCACAAGGATAGCGCCATTCATGACCGTTGTACTGTACGAACTGCCTGTCGCGTCAGACAATTCGCAGCCGTCACCCAGTTCCAATGCCGCTTTTCCGCCGACAGCCGCAATCATATCCTGCCCGTTCAATGCTACGCCTTTACCCAACGTAATCCTACCGTTACAGACATATATCATGGACAAAAATGAGTTCGCGCCTTGAGCCAGTTTGATATTGGTGAGTTCGATATGGACGGCATCATCGTCGGCATTGATATTGCCAAGGAAATAGTAGCTTTCATTTTCTCGGACGAGGGTGTGGCCGCCGCCGTCTATCTTGAAGTAACCGCTGCCGTTTATGGGTGGATTGGTGCGGTCACCACCTGCCGGTATCGTAATGTCACTACCCAGCATAATGAGTGTCGGGACATCGGCCGAGGCACCGCCCGTCCGTAGTGCTTCGAGCAGAGCTTCGTAGGTGGTGACGGTGAGACCTTCCGGCACGGCATCCGCTACCGTCACTTCGCAGGTTGCCTGTTTGCCACCCACAGTTGCGGTTATAGTGGCATTTCCGGCAGAGACAGCCGTTACAAGCCCTTCCACATCGACTAATGCAACGGACGCGTTGTTGCTGCTCCATACAAGGCCGTCATACCCGGCATGCTCCGGCAGTACGGTAGCTGTAAGTTTTTCCGTATCACCGACGGTCATTGTCAATGCCGTCCGGGACAGCGTAACTTCCGATACAGCCACCGGAGCATTGTCTTTGTTGCATCCTGCCAACAGCATTGCCACCGACAGGAACAGAATCATTTTTTTCACTTTCATAGGTTCTTTACAGTATAAATTATTGATATCCCGTTATCTAACGATGCTGTAAATTTACATTATAGCAACTGTGAGGACAAGAGTGCATGTGGTCTATTTGATACTACGGCACAAAATAGACCGGTCTGTTTCATTTTTACACGAAACAGACTGCCTGCTTTACTACTCAAAAAAACGTTTGGTGTTTTTACAGCGTATGCTTATTCACTTTGCAAAGTCAGCATTGCGACACAATCCGCCGCTGATACTCGACCGGGGTTTCACCCGTGAGCTTTTTAAAATATCCGTAAAAGTTGCTTTTAGTGGCAAACCCTACCTTGCGTGCAAGGTCGTTCATGGAGATGCCGAGTTCTTCGGCCAGCAATTGTTTGGCATATTCGATACGTAAGCCGACACGCCACGGACGGAAGTCCCGCCCTATCTCATTCTTGAAATACCAGCAAAGAAACTCTTTTGTCGTCCCCAATTCCCGCGCAATTTGTTCCCTGCCTTCTTCAGGACGGGTAAAACGCCGTTCGGCAACCCAACGTTCGAGTGCAAGCCGCAGATGCTCTTTCTCCGCTGCCAGTTCCGGTTCGGACAATCCACAGGCAGCCATATCTACCGCTTGCAGACGAACCGGTTCCTGTCCCTGCGTTACGGCCGGCAGATAATAATTGATTTTTACCACATAATTACAAAAACGACCGGCAAACCACCCGTAAAACAAAATGTAACCGACAGTAAAAATATTATAAGCAACCGGTGGCAGCCACACGGACAGAGAAGCGGCTATACCGACCGAGAGCGCAGCATAAAAGCCGAATTTTGTCCAACGCAGCCGTGCATGCTGGTCTTCATCGTAATATTCTTCCAACAATCGAAGACACTCGGCATACTTTCGGCGAAATAACAATGTATAACAGACTAACTGCACTGCATATACAGCCAATGCAACAAAAAACACCCAGCATTCCTCACTTGTCAAGGCCATAAACAGAAACATGGCAACTGCAACCGTTACGATTCCTGCTTGTATCCGTACTCTGTGGCGGGTAACACACAGCGGTTGAATAAATGTCAGCAGTGTGACGGTAAACAGTAACGATTGGTAAGCGGCCACCGCTATCGTAAAGACTGCAATGATTTTACGGTCGGCCTCTCCACCATTAAACAGTTCGCAAAAAGCAGGAATAGCAAGAATGAAATAAGATGCGGCAAGAATGGCACGTGCTGTCCGCAGTCGGTGCGTATCTTCCCTATGAGGAATATGAATGCTGCATAACTGCCATCCCCAAACAGCCAAAGCAATGCCTGACGCAAGGGTTAGGAACATATAAAAATCCAACCACATATTATTATTTCCGTCCTATTAAAACGAGGACATTACAAATGTAACCATTTTAGGCATTTGTGCCAAATATAAACTCTATTACCGACATATAAATCTGTAATAGAGTTTATTTTATCCGTAATTCATCTACCGGAAGCTACCTCTTACCTTCCTACCTTTGTATCCGAAAAGAATGTCTAATCCAATCAAACCGTATTAAAAATGAAAAATGTTCTGATTTTATCATCCGGGACGTACCGTAACGAAAACTCCGATACTGCGTGCAATAAATTTATGCGCAGGACCATGAAACGTACAATCATTTTAACCGCAATTTTTCTCTTTCTCGCCAATGCTACAAAGAGTTATGCCCAAAAAGATGCCGATAACTTCTATAAGAGTCCGGCAATACGTACAGAATCCGTCTCTTTCCAAAATCTTTATAAAATGAAAATCGGCGCTGCGCTCTTTCTTCCCCAAGATATGAAAGCAGATGTAAAATATCCCGCTATCATCGTTGGTCACCCAATGGGTGCGGTGAAAGAGCAAAGTGCTAACCTCTATGCTACGAAAATGGCGGAACGGGGGTTCGTAACCCTTTCCATAGACCTTACTTATTGGGGAGAAAGCGGTGGAGAAGTACGTAATGCGGTTTCTCCCGACATGTATGCGGAAACGTTCAGCGCCGCTGTTGATTTTCTGGGAACAAGAACTTTTGTCGACCGTGAACGTATCGGAACTATCGGCATTTGCGGCAGCGGAAGTTTTGCCGTCAGTGCAGCCAAGACAGATCCCCGTTTGAAAGCTGTCGCTACGGTAAGTATGTACGACATGGGGAGTGCCGCCCGCAACGGACTGAAAAAAGCACTTATGCCGGAACAGCGCAAACAGATTCTTTCTGAAGCCGCCGAACAGCGCTACGTGGAATTTCAGGGAGGCGAAGTGAAATACACAGGTGGCACGATACACGAACGCCCGGATGCATCCAATCCCATACAACAAGAATTTTATGATTTCTATCGTACCGAACGTGGCGAATACACCCCGAAAGGTGCATCTCCCGAAACTACCACCCACCCTACACTGACCAGCAACGTGAAGTTCATGAATTTCTATCCTTTTAATGACATCGAAACGATTTCTCCCCGTGCACTGCTTTTTATCACTGGCGATACGGCACACTCTCGTGAGTTCAGCGAAGATGCATATGCCCGTGCTGCCGAACCGAAAGAACTATACATCGTACCCGGTGCAGGACACGTGGACCTTTACGACCGTACCGGCCTGATTCCTTTTGATAAGCTGGAGGATTTCTTCCGGAAAAGCCTGAAATAAAAAACGGCATACGACTTTTCAGCTACAATAGCAATTTATTATTGGAAAAACATTTCTAAAGGGTTTAAAAGGGGACTGCGGCAGCGGACGCCCGTTGTATCTTTGCATAGTCATTAAAAATAAATGGCATTAGTAAACCTTATTTTTTTAACCTTTTAAACTTTAACAATTATGGCTTTAAAGTATGTAGTAACCAAAAGAGTATTCGGCTTTGACAAGACGAACACAGAAAAGTATGTAGCGAAATCTGTCGGTTCGGGTAAAATGAACTTCGACAAAATGTGTGAAAAGGTCAGTCGTTTGTGCGGCATTCACCGCAAAGTGGTGGATTTGGTGGTAAGCGGTTTGGTAGATATGATGGCGGAAGATATCGACGACGGCAAGACCATACAAATGGGTGAGTTCGGATTGTTCCGCCCTACAATTAAAACCAAAAGTGCGGATACGGAAGATGCCGTTAAGGCAAGCAATATCCTTTCAAAACGTATCGTGTTTACACCGGGAAAGATATTCAACCGCATGCTGAATGAAATGAGTGTTACCCGTTCCGTACCTGTAGACACAGATTATACGGACGGCAGCAGCAGTAGCGGGAACAATGGCAGTGGCGGTTCCGGCAACGGCGGCGAAGAAGAAAACCCGTTAGGCTGATTGTCATAGGGACAGCAAATTGCCTTTTCTTGAAAACAAAGTTGAAGCAGCGGTATCCACTCCGCTGCTTTTTTTTGTTGCATATACCTGCCATTATTTAATATTATCTATTATTTTTGCAGAAACAATCATAACACACAGCTATCTATCATGGAAAAAGCCAAAGTATATTTTTCAGACCTACGTACCTCTCCCACCTCTAATCTTTTAGATAAGATGGAACGTCTGCTTAAACGTGCAGGCATCGGACAGCTTCCTTTAAAAGACAGTTTTACCGCTGTCAAGATACATTTCGGCGAACCGGGCAATCTGGCGTATATCCGCCCTAATTATGCCGCCCGCATGGCAAATCTGCTTCGCAGTTTCGGAGCCAAGCCTTTTCTGACGGATTGCAATACGTTGTATTCCGGACGTCGCTCCAATGCAGTAGACCATTTGCAGAGCGCCATGGAGAACGGCTTCAATCCTATATCCGCCCAATGCCAGGTGATTATTGCCGACGGACTAAAAGGGACGGACTACAGAGAAATACCGATAGACGGAGAATACTGCCCTGCTCCCAAGATAGGTACTGCCATTGCCGATGCGGACATAATCATCAGCATGAACCATTTTAAAGGTCATGAACAGGCCGGATTTGGCGGCGCTCTGAAAAATCTCGGGATGGGATGCGCCAGCGTAGGCGGTAAGCTGGAACTGCATGCCTCTTCACAGCCCAAAGTTGCCACCGAAAATTGTATCGGATGCAATATCTGCGTAAAACACTGCGCCCACGATGCCATTCATCTGAATGCCGAACGCAAAGCGGAAATAGACTATACCAAATGTGTGGGATGCGGACAATGCGTAGCTTTGTGCCAGCATGACGCCGCCGTAGTGAGCGATTGGGATACGTCCGAACGGCTGAACTACAAGATTGCTGAATATTCCGTTGCCGTGCTGAAAGACAAACCGCACTTCCATATCAGTTTCATTATGAACGTATCGCCGGAGTGCGACTGCTGGAACCATAATGATGCCGCCATCATTCCCGACCTCGGCATGCTGGCATCGGCAGACCCCGTAGCGCTGGATAAGGCGTGTGCGGACCTCGTGATTCAGGCTCCCGTACTGCACAGCGATAATGTGCTTGCCAAAAAGCACGAACACGAAGACTTGTGCGGCTGCGACAAATTCCACATGATACATCCTGATACGGACTGGCTTGCCGGATTGCGTCACGCCGAAAAAATAGGCTTGGGAACAATGGATTACGAGTTGATAAAAATATAAACCGCATTACTCTTATGGCAAAAACAATGGAAGAAGTGCTGGAACGCTTCCGTACAATTGAGTTTCACGATGATTTTGATATGATTGTAGCCATTGCCAATGGCGGCATCGTTCCGGCAGGCATCATCAATCAGCGTTTACAAAAAGAAGTGCATCTGCTGCGCATCAATTTGAGGGACGAATATCAGCATCCTAAGTACGATGCTCCGCAACTGCTGGCTCCTGTCGATTTTAACTTCAGGGGAAAAAGCATCTTGCTGGTGGACGACCGTATAAAAACAGGAGCTACCATAAAGTTGGCACGCGAACTGCTGAAAGAGGCACGCAGCATCAAAACCTTTGCAGTAAACGGTACGGCCGATTATGCGCTGTTTGATGAAACGTGTTTCAAATTTCCGTGGATATTATAATAAATGAACATTTTTCTGCTATTTTCCTTTCTTACTACGATAAAATAACTAATTTCGTACCGAACAAAAAATAGTAGATTTCAACAACATGGAAGGAGCAACGAACAATTGGTTCTCTAATAAATACTCTATCGGCTATGCCTTGAGCGGCGGTTTCATCAAGGGTTTTGCCCATTTAGGAGCCATGCAGGCCTTATTGGAGCACGATATCAAGCCCAATATCATTTCCGGTGTCAGTGCAGGTGCACTGGCAGGTGTTTTCTATGCGGACGGCAACGAACCTCATAAAGTTCTGGATTATTTTGCCGGGCATAAATTCCAGGATTTAACGAAACTGGTAATTCCCAAAGTAGGCTTGTTTGAACTTAGCGAATTCAAAGACTTCCTGAAAAGCAACCTGAAAGCGAAGAAACTGGAAGAATTGCAGCTACCGCTGATTATCACCGCCACGGATTTGGACCACGGGCGTCTTGCACATTTTCATAAAGGAGATATTGCAGAACGCGTAGCCGCATCCTGCTGTATGCCCGTACTGTTCGCACCCGTAAAAATAGACGAGACGTACTACGTAGACGGCGGACTGCTGATGAACCTGCCCGTATCTACCATCCGGCGGGTATGCGAGAAAGTTGTGGCAATCAATGTCAGCCCATTAATGGCGCCTAAGTACAAAATGAATATTGTAAGCGTCGCCTTACGTTCGTACAACTTCATGTTCCGTTCCAATTCATTTCCCGAACGGGAAAAAGCCGACCTGTTGATAGAGCCTTACAACCTGGACGGTTACAGCAACAGGGAACTGGAAAAGGCAGAGGAGATATTTATGCAAGGATATAATGCCACTAATGATATACTGGAACGCCTGCAAATAGAAAAAGGCACTATATGGAAAGAATAAAAATAACCATTCTCTAAATAGAAAGAAATGAGCGACGAAAATAAACTGATTATTTATCAAGTGTTTACCCGATTATTCGGAAATAACAATAACCACTGCATCAATAACGGCAGTATTACCGAAAACGGATGTGGCAAGATGGCGGATTTTACCGCCAAGGCATTAGGAGAAATCAAAAAGCTGGGGGCTACCCATATTTGGTATACCGGCATTATTGAACATGCAACGCAAACGGATTATCGTCGCTACAACATCCGCCCCGATCATCCGGCTATCGTAAAAGGCAAAGCCGGTTCGCCATACGCAATAAAAGACTATTATGATGTAGACCCTGATTTGGCGAAAGACGTTCCCGAACGCATGAGAGAATTTGAAAATCTGGTGCAACGCACTCATCGCAGCGGGTTGAAGGTTATCATCGACTTCGTTCCCAACCACGTAGCACGTCAGTATCATTCGGATATGCAGCCGGACGGGACTTCTCAACTGGGAGCAAATGACGATACGGACTATGCATTCAGCCCTTATAACAACTTCTATTATATTCCGCAATCGGAACTGCATGGACAATTTGATATGAAAGGCGCTGCTGCCGAACCTTATAAAGAGTTCCCGGCCAAAGCTACCGGAAATAACCGCTTTGACGCATATCCCAATATCAACGACTGGTATGAGACGGTCAAACTGAATTATGGCGTGGATTACCAGAATGGCGGTACCTGCCATTTCAACCCCATTCCTGATACATGGAATAAAATGCTGGACATTCTGATGTTTTGGGCGGAGAAGCATATCGACGGTTTCCGTTGCGATATGGCGGAAATGGTTCCTGTCGAGTTTTGGGAATGGGCAATTCCGCAAGTGAAAGTCAAATACCCTGCCCTACTCTTTATTGCCGAAGTGTATAATCCGAAGGAATACGGTAACTATCTGTTTCGTGGAAAATTTGATTATCTCTATGATAAAGTGGGATTGTATGACACACTTCGTGCAATAGTTTGCGGCAACGAATCCGCTACCGCCATTACACGGGTATGGCAAAGCTTGGGCGGGATAGAAAAGCGAATGCTGAATTTTCTGGAAAACCACGATGAACAGCGTATCGCTTCCGATTTCTTTGCAAGCAATCCGCGTAAAGCCATTCCCGCCCTCATCGTATCGGCTTGTATGAATGTGAATCCCATGATGATTTATTTCGGACAGGAGTTCGGCGAGCTGGGGATGGACAGCGAAGGATTCAGCGGCAGAGACGGACGTACCACTATCTTTGACTATTGGAGCGTGGACACCATACGCCGCTGGCGCAACGGCGGAAAATTTGACGGGAAGATGCTGACGGACAATCAGAAGCATTTGTATGGCATCTATCAACGTATATTAACATTGTGCAATGAAGAAAAAGCAATTTCGCAAGGAGATTTCTTTGACCTGATGTATGCCAACATCAATGGTTGGCGCTTCAACGAACATAAACAATATACATTCTTGCGCAAGTACGGACGGGATTTATTGCTGTTTGTCGTGAACTTCGACCATATATCGGCAAACCTTGCAATCAATATTCCTTCCCACGCTTTCGATTTTCTGCAAATACCGCAAATGGAACAATACCGAGCCGTAGATTTATTGACCGATAAAGAAGAAAATATAAGCTTATTGCCTTATAAGGCGACAGAAATATCTGTAGAAGGATACAGTGGCAAGATTCTCAAAATAAAGCTATGAAAAAGATAATGCAGGGTGACCCAATCACTCTGCATTATCTTTACCTTCCATTTTATCTTTTAATCTATATAAACGGGTAATAGCCGGATTATAGAATTCGTCAGGGTAATGGGCGGCTATATCGCTCAAATTAGCCCGTACATACCTTTTTACATCAAATATATTTTCAGCATCGCTTAACATGACCTGTTCAGGAAATGTTGCCGTTTCAGCCCACTTAACCAGTGCATTAACACTTTCTTCATCGTATTTATACTCTTCCATCTTTTATTTATTTTTCCGACAAAGATATAACAAATACTAAAGTTATCCTTACCCTTATGAACAAAATCTGAAAGTGTAATGTTATATAGATGTGTTTTTCATAGTATTAGATATAAGATTAATTAAAGGAGACGTACCTGCTTGTGATAAGTAAGTACATCAAAAAACAGAAGCGTCTGTTTGATTGATAAATGTGTAAGGAGCATCGGTTTACCCAAGCCGATGCTTTTTTTATGCCTATTTGTAGCATGTTAGAAATATTATCCGTAAATTTGGCAGAAATAAGGATATATACGATATGAACATCCCTGTTATATTTCAATTTCTGAAAGAACTATCCGCCAACAACAATCGTGAATGGTTCAACGCCCATCGGGAGCAGTATGAAAATGCCCGGAACGAGTTTGAGAACTTGCTGACAGTAATTATCTCCCGTATCTCATTGTTTGACGAAAGCATTCGCGGCATTGAAGCCAGAGACTGTACATACCGTATCTACCGAGACACACGGTTTTCCGAAGATAAAACGCCTTATAAAAATCATTTTGGCGGCTATATCAATGCCAAAGGAAAGAAATCAGACCATTGCGGATACTATGTTCATTTACAACCGGGCAACTGCCTTTTGGCAGGTGGCAGTTATTGCCCGCCCTCTCCCCTGCTGAAAGCCTTGAGGCAAGCGGTTTATGATAACATGGATGAGTTTCGAGGAATTGTCGAAGACCCGGCTTTTAAACAATATTTTCCCGTTGTCGGCGAGAATTTCCTAAAAACAGCTCCCAAAGGTTTCTCTAAAGACTATCCGTATTTGAAATATCTGCAATGTAAAGAATATACAGTTTCCTGTCATCAGCCTGACAGTTTCTTTTTGGCTCCTGATTTTCTGGAACGTACAGATGATATTTTCAGGCAACTGAAACGTTTTTCCGACTTTGTGAATTACACGATAGACGACTTTGAATAAATTTAAAAACTAATTTAAAAACAATTGAATTATGGTAGTAGACAGACTTGAAAACATAGAGAAATATGCTTCGCTGAATCCTTTATTCGCACAGGCTATTGAGTTTTTGAAATCACACGATTTAAACGCTTTGGAAGTGGGAAAAACCGAACTTAAAGGTAAGGATTTGCTTGTAAACGTAGCGCAAACCAAACCTAAAACAAAGGAAGAAGCCAAACTGGAAACGCACAAAGACTTTATTGATATCCAAATACCTCTGTCGGGTACTGAAATAATGGGTTATACCGCAGCAAAAGATTGTGTGCCGGAAGATGCTCCTTATAACGCGGAAAAGGATATTACTTTCTTTACCGGTCTGGCAGAAAGCTATATCGAAGTAAAACCGGGTATGTTTGCCATTTTCTTCCCACAAGACGGACATGCTCCCGGAATCACTCCGGACGGCGTGAAAAAAGTTATTGTGAAAGTTAAAGCATAATACAAATACCCAAAAACAATCCTCTATGGAAACACTGAATTTGATTAAGAACGATCCTTGGCTGGAACCATATGCAGATGCCATAAACGGCCGCCATAAACATGCCTCTGAAAAAGAGGCAGAGTTAACCAATAAAGGGAAACAGACATTGTCGGATTTTGCATCCGGCTACCTTTATTTTGGTTTGCACCGTACTGATAACGGCTGGGTTTTCCGCGAATGGGCTCCCAATGCCACCCAGATTTTCCTGATTGGTACATTCAACGATTGGAAAGAAGAGAAAAAATACAGTCTGAAACGAAAAGCAAACGGTAATTGGGAAATAAAGCTCCCGGCTGATGCCATGAAACACGGTGACTTGTATAAGTTAATGGTACATTGGGACGGCGGTTGCGGCGAACGTATCCCGGCATGGACCAACCGGGTTGTCCAAGATGAGCAAACCAAAATATTCAGTGCGCAGGTATGGTCTCCGGAGAAACCGTACAAGATGAAGAAAAAAACTTTCAAAGCTGCTACAGACCCGCTGCTGATTTATGAATGCCATATCGGTATGGCACAAGAGGAGGAAAAAGTAGGCAGTTACAGAGAGTTTCAGGAAAAGATTCTTCCGCGCATAGCCAAAGACGGATATAATTGTATTCAGATTATGGCAATCCAGGAACATCCGTATTATGGAAGTTTCGGCTATCATGTTTCCAGTTTCTTTGCGGCTTCTTCCCGTTTCGGTACTCCGGAAGAGCTGAAGGAATTAATTGACACTGCCCACAGCATGGGTATTGCCGTTATCATGGATATTGTTCATTCTCATGCAGTGAAGAACGAGGTTGAAGGCTTGGGTAACTTTGCCGGTGATCCGAATCAATATTTCTATCCGGGTGCCCGTCGTGAACACCCGGCATGGGATTCGCTTTGCTTTGATTATGGAAAGAATGAAGTAATCCATTTCTTACTATCCAACTGCAAGTATTGGATGGAAGAATATCACTTCGACGGTTTCCGTTTTGACGGCGTGACTTCTATGTTGTATTACAGTCACGGCTTAGGCGAAGCATTCTGTAATTATGGGGATTACTTCAACGGTCACCAAGATGATAATGCAATCTGTTATCTGACACTTGCCAACCGCTTGATTCATCAAGTTAATCCCAAAGCAATCACCATTGCGGAAGAAGTATCGGGGATGCCCGGTCTGGCAGCCAAATTTGAAGATGGCGGCTATGGCTTTGATTATCGCATGGCTATGAATATTCCCGATTATTGGATTAAGACTATCAAGGAAAAGATAGATGAAGATTGGAAACCGTCCAGCATGTTCTGGGAAGTAACCAATCGTCGCCAGGACGAAAAAACAATATCTTATGCAGAAAGTCATGACCAGGCGTTGGTAGGTGACAAAACCATTGTTTTCCGTTTGATAGATGCCGATATGTATTGGCATATGCAAAAAGGCGATGAAAATTATACGGTACATCGCGGTATTGCTTTGCATAAAATGATACGTTTACTCACAGCATCGACTATCAATGGCGGTTATCTTAATTTCATGGGTAATGAATTCGGTCATCCCGAATGGATAGACTTCCCCCGTGAAGGCAATGGCTGGTCGTGCAAATATGCCCGTCGTCAATGGAATCTGGTAGATAATAAGAATCTGGCATATCATTATCTGGGCGATTTTGATTGCGCCATGTTGGAAGTTATTAAAAGCGTAAAAAACTTCCAAACTACACCAATTCAGGAAATCTGGCATAATGACGGTGATCAGATATTGGCGTATATGCGTAAGGATTTGATATTTGTATTCAACTTCAACCCCAAACAGTCTTTCACTGACTATGGATTTTTAGTTCCTGCCGGTAAGTACGAAGTCATTTTAAATACAGATAATCCTGATTATGGCGGCCATGGACTGACTGATGATACAGTGAAGCATTTTACTCTTTCAGACCCTTTATATAAAAAAGAGAAAAAAGAGTGGCTTAAACTTTACATTCCGGCACGTACGGCAATGGTATTGAAGAGAGGCAAATAAAATTAAAGCAGAAAATATAACCATGAGAACCAAAAAAAGAGGCAGATCCTTTAGGCAAACTTTTTTTGTTTGATAATTGATTGATAACCAGTAGTTAGTTTCGCTTAA
>ERZ773114.95-NODE-95-length-99020-cov-8.675006_pt1 | contig 99020 bp, 95 predicted proteins | sample MGYA00580564_ERZ773114 | MGnify/ENA primary metagenome ERZ773114 (study PRJEB29015, sample SAMEA2737836) | human gut metagenome | biome: human gut; feature: human-associated habitat; material: faeces | place: China | collected 2012 ... | reverse complement strand
GTACCCGCCACATTCGGGTAAGCATAAATATTGCCAGTAAAAGAAAGGAGCAATTATGAAAAAATTATTTAATTTCGTCACGCGGGGGGGGGGCGTACTTTAAGCTCCAATAAAGGTTTTACCCTCGCAGAAGTTTTGGTAACTTTGGGTATAATCGGTGTAGTATCCGCAATGACGGTTCCTACATTGATTCAAAATCATCAGCGTAAGACTTATGTAACCCAGTTACATAAAGTGTATAATGAGTTGCAGCAGGCACTTATGCAATATCAGAACGATAAAAATGCCGTAAATTTAACAGAAGCCGGGCTAAATTCCGAAGCTGCCTGTAATGAGTTCGTAAGTTCATATTTTAAAACTATTCAAACTTGTGAAAATGCATTAACTCCTTGTTTTGAAGATGCAGCTTCATATAAAACTTTAAATGGCGGGAAACCCACTACTAATTTTCATGTTTCAACTTCATACGTTATAGCAAGCGGAGCTTCGGTTCGGTTCTGGTATACTCCTTCCGGGGATAAGATAGGCAATTTTATAGTCGATATAAACGGAAAAGCAGGACCTAATATTTTTGGTCGTGATGTATTTAATATAGCAGTATTTAAAAACGGATTGCTAGATGACGGAGCAGGAACATCTGCGCCTTTAACAAAAGAGGAAAGAGAAAATCTCTATTCACGTTCATGTAAATCAGATATGTACGGTTGTTTCGGTAAAATTTTAAATGACAACTGGGAGATGACTTATTAAGCTTTAGTATCAAGCTTCGCAGTCTGCTGTGCTTCTTTCGCCTTTTTGTCCTCAAGTCCTAAAAATCTGAGTGCAGGGTGAATGAAAGCATGGCTTACCTGCGGCGCAAGAATTGCCAAGCCAAGAACCGATCCGATAATATTGCTTAATTCAACGGCACCTTTTACATAGGCAAACTTTTCGGGTTTTTCTTTATTAAGTTCTGCCAGTAATGTACCGTTATACTTGTCTTTAATTTTAGTTTTATCTGTAAGCTTTTCTTTTTCAAGAGTTTTAAGTCTGTTGTTTAAGGAAGGATTATCTGCAAGTTTTCTGTAATGCATGTATTCTTTTACGTCTTTGAAATGTTCAAATCCTTCAGTATTTTTAAATATGTGATTTTTGGCAATTTTAAATCCGCCTTTTTTAAATACCGGTACGATTAAAGCCATATATACAGCCAGACATGTTGCCTGATACAGAAATTCTTTAGCTGCAGCATACTGTTTTGTGTCAGAATCAATATCTTTATCTATTAATATAAATCCGGGTCTGCCGATTGATTTTAAAGTTGTTTCAATCGCAACAGACTGTGTTGTGTTTTGTGCTATATTTGCAAGCTGTGAGCTTGTTACCAGACTTTTTACAGCTCCTATCATAATCCGCCTACCCTCAGACCAATTTGAGGTCTGCTTGTAAATGTACTCATTCTCGGATAAGTATTAAGTTTTGCCGTTTGCGCATTTAATTGTGCAGGCGGTATAACAGTTGGAGTATTCGGTTGTTTAATATCTTTGTCATGGCTCTTAGGAGCTTTTAAGCCCATTTTATCCATAATAGGTTTTATTGCTGCCGAACATAATGCAGGAATTACAAATAAAGCGGCCGTACAAACGCCTATAAACATAAGATTTTTTTCTGCTCTGCCTGCTAGTGCCGCATCATTGTTAAAAGCTTTTTTTGCAAATTTCCCTGCAATCTCTCCGCATGCCCAGTATGCGGGAATTGCAATTACTTCTGTCAAGCCTTCCCTTAATGCTGTATATTTTTTAGTTTCCGGATTTTCGGTCTTATCCATCATTGTAAACATTGGGCGGCAAATACCTTTAACAGCCGCAATTGCCATTACGACATAAGTTGGTTTGTTATTTTCGCCCAGTGATTTACAAGTCTTTTTTATTAACTCTGTTAATGCCATGATTTTTTCCGGTTAATTTAAAAATCAAAAAAAATATTTTTTGCTAGTGTTTTTAACATATGTTATAATATTACGAAGAAATTTTTTTATCAAATGAACTTTTTTGTTTTGTTATCGTTATATTAGTATAGAGGTAAAAAAATGGTAAAAAAATGTACTAAATATGAAGCATTATTTACTTTCGGTAACGATGAAAATCTGAAAAAACATGTTGAAACATGTCAGGATTGTGCTCAAGAACAATTGTTAATGGATAAGGTTTCAGATTTACTTGATGAAGTCAAACCTTATTATAGAAAACAGAGGAAAAAAGCCGCGAGATTAAAAATGGCTTGTGCAGTATTTGCAATTTTATTCAGCGGAACTGCTTTAGGTGTAGTAAACTTAAACTCTGATGTTTCAGATATTATTAAGTACGGAACAACACTGAGTGCGGATGATTACGGATTTCCCGTTGATTCGTACGGGTTATTAATGGTGGAATAATTAATGGATTTTAAACAGCTTATAAGAAGCAATCAAAATAATGTAAGAAGTATTATAAGACTTATTACAAAAGAAACAAATGAAGATTTAGAGCAAGAAGTGTATGTGAAGGTTTTGAAAAATGCGGACAAATACAAAGAACAAGGCGCGTTTAAAAGCTGGATAAATACAATTGCAAAAAATGTTTCAAAAGATTATTTAAAATCGGTTCAAAAAAGAAATCAAGATTGTTTGACTTCTGACGAAGAAATAATCAATTCTCTAAAAGATAAAAAAGAATCTCCCGAACTTAAATTAATAAGTAATGACAGGCAAAAGAGAATATTAGATGCCGTAAATTCTCTGAAACCAAAATTTAAACAAACCGTAATGTTATGCGAAATATACGGCTATTCATATGAAGATGCCGCATATAAACTAAAATGTCCCGTCGGGACGATAAAATCAAGATTATACAATGCAAAAAAAGAATTAGCAGTTTTGCTTAAGGATTTACTATAAAAAAAAGAAAGGATTATGAGTTATGTTGAAAAAATCTCTAATTATGGCTAGTGTACTGGTATTTGCTTCAACTGCAATGTGCTATGCGGAAGAAAATGCGGCTCAAAAAGCTGTTGAACCGGCAGCGCCTGCTGTTGCTGCACCGGCTGTCCCTCATTGCAAAAAGCCTCCGATGAACCCTGAATTTAAAAAACGTCAGGAAGCTTTTGAAAAACGCCTGAAATTAACAGACGAACAAAAAGCCAAGGCAGAACAAATCCGCCAAAAAGGTCATGAACAAATGAAGCCGATTATGGAAAAATTAAAAGAAAAACGTATGGAAGCAGATGCTGTGAAACGTTCCAGAATGGCAGTCGAAATGCAGCAGGAAAAACTTGCAGAACTTCATAAAGAAATCAGAGCTTTGAAACGTGCGGCACATGAGCTGCGTATGCAAAACATGCAGGAATTTGAAGCAATTCTTACTAAAAAACAATTAAAAGAATTAAGAAAAATGAAAGAAGAGGGCCGCAAAAATTTTGAAAAAAGACATAAAAAAGGCGGGCATCCGCATTTTGACGGCCCGCGTCCAGGATTTGGCCCGGAAGGTCCCGGTCCCAGACCTGAAGGTCCGTTTCCCGAACCTCCGGCTCCGGCTTCTAAATAGTTAAATTGAAAGGGTTGATTTTTAATCAGCCCTTTTATAATATTAAAATGGGAGTTGTTAAATGGAAATAGCTGAAAATATCTTAAACTTAATAGGCAGAACGCCGCTTGTAAAAATAAACAAACTGAATGAAGACGGATTTGCAACGGTTGCGGCAAAATTGGAAAGTTTTAATCCGGGAGGGTCAATAAAAGACCGCCCCGCATTGAACATGATTGAAGATGCTGAAAACAAGGGACTTTTAACTCCGGGTGCCGTTGTAATTGAACCTACAAGCGGGAATACCGGTATAGGTCTTGCCATGGTTTGTGCCGTTAAAGGGTATAAGATGATTTTGACAATGCCCGAAACAATGAGTTTGGAACGCAGAAAACTGCTGCAGGCTTTTGGTGCCGAACTTATTTTAACTGACGGTGCACAGGGAATGAAAGGAGCTGTTGATAAAGCTATGGAGCTTAAAGAACAAATTCCTGATTCTTTTATTCCTATGCAGTTTAATAACCCGTCTAACCCTGAAATCCATGAAAAAACAACTGCCGAGGAAATATGGAATGATACTGACTGTAAAGTTGATATTGTTATTGCAGGCGTTGGCACAGGAGGCACAATTTCAGGAATAGGAAAAAGATTAAAGGAAAAAAATTCTAATATAAAAATTATAGCGGTTGAGCCGTTTCGCTCTCAGGTTTTAGCCGGTAAAGCAGCAGGCTCCCATGCTATTCAGGGAATAGGTGCTAATTTTATTCCGAGAAATTTTAAAAGAGAATTTGTTGATATAATTTATCCTGTAGGTGATATTGATGCAGTAGAAACTGCAAGAAAACTTGCTTCTCATGAGGGAATATTATGCGGAATTTCATCGGGAGCAGCGATGTTTGCAGCACTGGAATTTTCTAAAATGCGTGATAACGAAAATAAATTAATTGTTCCGATTTTACCCGACACCGGAGAGAGATATTTATCAAGCGTTTTATTTAGTTAACTTTTGTAACGAAATTAGCTTTCCTTGAAATTGCCTCTTTTTACTTCCGTTTATATTAATATAACGTAATTTAGAGGAGCTTTATGGTAAGTATTAACATTGGTGCAGGACAGGGCGTAACACAAGCTATTGCTTCAAAACTCGGTTTATCAAAAGATGATTTGAAAAAGATCAATCTTTCAACATGGCAGAATGTTATGACTGAAGTTTCCAATGCTCAATCTCAGATTGATAAGCATAATGCTTCAAATACGGGTGATAAACAAAAAAGTATATTTACAGGCGGGCGCGATGTTAAAACTATAAATCAACAATCAAACTGGAAAAGTAACTTTGTTGTTCAACAGGGTACAGTTGAAATTAATGATTCTTCATGGAATAAAATTGTCCAAATGCTGACTGGTAAATCAGCAGAACCTAAACCAAATAAAGGCCCTTCGCCTTCTCCTTTGGATGCCAAACCACAGCCGCTCGGGGGGGGGGCAGATATCCCCGATACAATAGAGCTGCCTGATGCCGCAAAAAGGGCTGCAACAGAAAGTATGGTTGACAATCTCGGCGGCAAAATAATAGAACGTTCTGTTAATGGTGAAAAACAAGATATTGCTGTAGTTGAAATTAACGGACAAAAAGTCAGAAGAGAAATAAATGAGGACGGAACTCTCGGAGACACATTAGCCGCAACTAAAACTTTCGGAAAAAATAAATATATTTCAGGGGATTTCCCTCCTGAAACAAAAGTTTTGGAACGCGAAGTCAACGGTAAAAAGTCTCAAATCGGTATCTATGAAGATGAAAACGGTAATAAAGTAAGAAAACTTGTAGTTACTGATGAGCAAACAGGAAAAACAACTTTAGGTGAAAATTTGGTTACCGTTTCTACAATGGGTAAAAACAAATATGTAACTGAAAGCAAGTTTAATGCAGATGTAAAAACAATGCTGGGTCTTGGTAAAAATGATGAAATCCCTGCAGATTTAAAGGCAGAATACGTTACTATCGGAGGAGAATCCTCAATAGTTATTAAAAAAGACGGTAAAGTTATGGATTCATCACAATTAAGAGCATATATGGCAGAATATAAAGCAAATGATACCAAACTTGCCGAAGCTTTTGATAACTCTTTTAACACAACAGGTCAGGCAGAAATCGGAGATGTCGCAAAACTTGCAAAATCTCAAATGAACTTAATAAATAATAAATATGGAGATAAGCAAGGCAATATCAGTACGGATGATATGTTTAATTACGAGCTTGCCTCTGCGGAAAAACAGCTTGGCAGAAAATTAACAGACGATGAAATGGCTAACCTGCGTGCAATGTCAGATTTAAGCTTTACAGTTTTTGACACAGATGAAAGCGGAGACATTACCGAAGCAGAATTAAAAGCTTTTATAACAAATGCTAATGAGAATGGAGACTCTGTACTTACCGACGAAGAACGAACCAAATATGCTGAAAAAGTATTTGGTGAAAGAGCAAATGATAATATTACATCGGCAGAAAACAACGGTTACACATTAAATAATATAATGTACAATGGTGAACAAATTCCTGTTTATCAGAAAGACGGAAAGACTTATTTTGCTGACTCAGCAACATTTAAAATCGGAGAAGAATTCATCCCCGACGATGCATCGGGGGGGGGGCACTAAAAGCTGATAACAAAGGTATTTCCAAAACACAAGAGCCGATAAATGAGGTAAAACTTTCTCAAAATACCAGCGATAATATTGCAGAAGCTTCTAAACAGCAGCCTGCTGATCAGGTATTGGCGGATATTAAATCTTTGAAAACAGGACAATCTTATACGTTTACAAAGGCTAATACAAGTTTGGAGGTTATTGACGGAAATCTTCAAAATATTGAATACTCAATTGGATACATAGCGTCTAAAGATGCTAACGGCAATATAACAGTAAAAAATCAAAATAACGGTGATATTTCCGTATATAACAGTAACGGAGAACCGATTTCATTTGAAACCGACAATGGCTTATTTGGTGACAGATGCAATTTTGGGAAAATTCGTACTTATGATGACTATCTGAATAATGTTCAAACGTTGGACTTATCTGAAGCAGATTTTAATTATTCCGGCGGCATAAATGAGTTTTTATCAGAAGTTTCTAAGCAGGATGGTGCTGCTGTTTACAATTCAAACGGTAATCTTTTATTCTACTGTGAAAGAGGCGGATATGATGAATCTGATATTTTTAAAGGAGATAATGGACAAAACTTAACAAAAAAGCAAGTTGAAGATTTAATTAGAAATAATAAACTTTCGAAAATAGAAATAAAAGATGCATTTGACCTTAGACATGTTCAAGAATACCACACTTTGGTACAGGATATCAAAAGTCCCTTTTAATAAAAGGATCAGGTAAAATTTTTACCTGACCCTTTTACAATAATAAAAAAGCAGATTACATCATTCCGCCCATACCACCCATTCCTGCAGGCATTGCAGGTTCGGATTTTTCTTCCGGAATGTCTACTATAGCAGCTTCTGTTGTCAATAACATTGAACCTACTGATGCTGCATTTTGTAATGCTGATCTTGTAACTTTTGCAGGATCTACGATACCTGATTTAAACATATCAACATATTCATCATTTAATGCATCATAACCGTAAGCTGCTTCGTGAGATGTCACTGTATCAACAACTACATCGGCTTTAGCTCCTGCATTGTGAGCAATTGCTCTTAAAGGTACATCCAGAGCTGCTGTTAAAATTTTAAAGCCAATTTTTTCATCATCAGATGAGAAGTTTGTTGAGTCTACAAGTTTAGAAAGTTTTTGTTGAACTCTTACCAATGCAACGCCGCCGCCCGGTACAATACCTTCTTCGTTAGCCGCTCTTGTTGCATTAAGTGCATCTTCAATTCTTAATTTTCTCTCTTTTAATTCAACTTCAGATGCTGCACCCACTTCGATTACCGCAACGCCGCCTGAAAGTTTTGCAACACGTTCTTGTAATTTTTCTTTATCGTATTCGCTGTCAGAAGCTTCAATTTGTTTTCTGATTAAACGAACTCTGTCCTGAACTGCTTGTTTTGTTTCATCACCTACAACAATAGTTGTTTCATCTTTAGTTACGGTAACACGTTTTGCTTTACCTAACATTTGAGTTGTAACATTTTCAAGCTTGATGCCTAATTCTTCTGTAAACATTTCTCCGCCTGTAAGAATTGCAATATCTTCTAACATTGCTTTTCTTCTGTCGCCAAATCCCGGAGCTTTAACGGCAACTGCTCTTAAAACTTTTCTCATTGTATTAACAACCAGAGTTGCAAGAGCTTCTCCTTCAACATCTTCAGCGATTAACAATAAAGATTTGCCGTCGCGTGCAACCTGTTCCAAAAGAGGAACCATATCTGATATAAGGTTAATTTTCTTGTTGCAGCAGAATACATAAGCATCATCCAATACAGCTTCCATTCTTTCCGCATCTGTTACAAAGTAAGGTGATAAGTAACCTTTGTCGAATTGCATACCTTCTACAACTTTTAAGTTAGTTCCGAAAGATTTGCTTTCTTCAACAGTAATAACACCGTCGTGACCGACTTTTTCCATTGCTTCTGCAATAAGTTCGCCGATTTCTTTATTGTTGCCTGCTGAAATTGCTGCAACTTGCGCGATTTCTTCTTTTGTGTTAACAGGTCTTGACATATCTTTGATTTCTTTTACAGAAACTTCTACGGCTTTGTCAATACCGCGTTTCATAGACATCGGGTTTGCACCTGCTGTTAAGTTTTTCAAGCCTTCTCTAACTATTGCCTGAGCCAAAACAGAAGCTGTAGTTGTACCATCGCCCGCTACATCATTTGTTTTTGATGATACTTCTTTTAATAATTGAGCTCCTGCATTTTCAAGGCCGTCTTTAAGCTCAATTTCTTTAGCAATAGTAACACCATCGTTAACTATTTGAGGAGCTCCGTATTTTTTTTCTAAAATAACATTTCTTCCTTTTGGTCCTAATGTAACTTTAACAGCATCTGCTACTGCATCTATACCTTTAAGAAGTGATTTTCTTGCTTCTTCATTAAATACTATACGTTTTGCCATTTTCTATTTCTCCTATATAAAAATTACTCAATAATTGCCAATGCATCTTTGATTGATAAAATTTTATATTCTACACCGTCCATTTTAATATCTGTTCCAGCATATTTAGCATAAAGAACAGTATCGCCAACTTTAACATCCATAGGTTCTCTTTCGCCTTTATCGTTAAGTTTTCCGAGGCCTACAGCTACAACTTCACCTTTTTGAGGCTTTTCTTTAGCACTGTCGGGAATAAAAATTCCGCCTGAAGTTTGTTCCGTATCTTCGATAACTTTAATAACAATTCTGTCACCTAATGGTTTTAACATAATATAATCCCCTTTCTTCTACTAAACTTTATTACAATTATATTTATATACCGAATTTTAAAGAAAATTAATTTCCTTAAGGAAAAATTAATTTTTCAATTGAAATTATACTAAAAAATTGGTATAATCTTATATAGTTAAGAAAGGAGCGATAATGAAAAATTTATTTAATTCAACAACGCGGGGGGGGGGCGTACTTTAAGCTCCTATAAAGGATTTACCCTCGCTGAGGTACTTGTTACATTAGGCATTATTGGAGTTGTTTCTGCAATGACTGTTCCAACATTGATGCAAAATCATCAGCGTAAGACTTATGTAACCCAGTTACATAAAGTGTATAACGAATTTCAACAGGCTGCTGTTATGTATCAAAATGATAAGAATGCCGTAAACTTAACAGAAGCCGGTTTAAATTCTCAGGATAAAGTTTATGAATTTATAAACACTTATTTTAAAGTTGTAAAATCTTGTGATAATTTTAATGAGTGCTTTGCGGAAGCTGACACTTACAAAAACTTAGACGGTTCATCAACAAAAGGGTTTGATGAAACTACAAAGACATTTGTATTAAGCAGCGGTGCGGCAATAAGACCATGGTATACAAAGAAAGGTGACAGCCTTATTAATATAATGGTAGATATTAACGGCAGGCAGGGGCCGAATATTGAAGGCAGGGATATGTTTTTAATGTGTTTGTATAACAACGGCGTAATAGATGATCAGGGCTATTCTGCCCCGTTGTCAAAAGATGCACGTGATAAGTTATTTACAGGTACATGTTTAAAATCTTCAAGCGGTATCGGCGGCTGTTTCGGAAAAATCCTGAACGATAACTGGGAAATGACCTATTAATCAGAACTTGAAAAAAAGTAAAAAGACGTTTATAATTAAAATGTTATAAACGTCTTTATTGAAAGGAGCAATTATGAAAAAATTATTTAATTTAGCAACTCGGGGGGGGGGCACACTTTAGGCTCAGCTCCTGCCTTTACACTTGCGGAAGTCCTTGTAACATTGGGTATTATTGGCGTAGTATCTGCCATGACGGTGCCTGCATTGATGCAAAATCATCAGCGTAAAACCTATGTTACACAGCTGCATAAGTTTTATACTGAGCTTAGTCAGGCTTTAATCCGTTATCAGACTGATAAAAACGCTGTTAACTTTAAAGAAGCAGGTTTTACTAGTGATGATAATGTTTATCAATTTATGAAAGATTATTTTAAAATAGTTCAGGACTGCGGTACAGACAGAACTCCCTGTTTCCCTGATGAATACAAGAAAATATCAGGTATAACAACAAAACAAGGCTGGGTGTCGAAGCGTCATTTTGTTCTGGCAAGCGGTGCTTCCATTGGTACATTTTATAGAGGCGATCAAGACAGCTTAATATGTGAATTCTGGATTGATATTAACGGGAATAAAGGTCCTAATGTTGTCGGCAGAGATTTATTTGTATTATATCTTTACGAAGACGGAACTATTGATGATTTTATTACTACATCCAAATGTGCAAGTGTGCCCTTAACCGAAGAATGTCGTGAATATAATTATACTCAATATTGTGTATCAGATAAGGCCGCAAACCTTCATGGATGTTTTGGGAAACTTTTAAATGACAACTGGGAAATGAATTACTAAGATAATATAAGTTTATAGCCTTGTAAGGTTATAAACTTATATTTTGTTTATGTTATTCTGAAACTATGAAACGGGTTATTTATGTTATCTTAGTTTTGTTGATTGTTTTGGGACTTGGAAAGGCCTGTATAAGGGCTGATGTGGCAGAGTCTCAAAAACCTGTATTACGCCCGAAAACAGAAGTTGTTGATGCTGACTATACGCTTGAAAAGAATGTAACAATAAACGGTGTTGATTATTTGCAGTCTCAGGCGCCTATAGGAAAGTTCGGAGGAACTTTTGTTTCTTCTACAATAGGAGAAGGTCCTAAAACTTTTAATCCGTTCAACTCGAAAGATAATATTTCGTCGCAGATGTCTGAAATTATGTATGACGGATTAGTTACTACAGATCCAGTAACAGGTGACACTATTCCGAAACTTGCAAAGTCTTTTACTGTTAACGGCAGAGAATACCTTATAAATTTAAGGCACGGTTTAAAATGGTCAGACGGTGAACCTATTACGGCTGACGATGTTGTATTTACCTGGCAGAACATTATATTGGATGGTTTCGGAAATACTTCTATCAGGGATTCCATTGTAATTGACGGTAAACTCCCGACTGTCGAGAAAATTGATGATTATAAGGTGAGATTTATTACACCTCAGCCGTTTGCCCCGTTTCTGAGGATGCTTGCTTCTCCTATTGCGCCCAAACATGTTTTCGAACCTGCGGTAAAACGAGGGAAAGCATATTTTGAAGGCTTTTTGTCAACAAATACAAATCCTAAAGATTTTGTGACTTCGGGAGCATTCAGGCTTAAAGAATATGTGCCGGCACAAAGGGTTGTGTTTGAAAGAAATCCGGATTATTACGTAATTAATAAAGACGATAAAAAACTTCCGTATTTGGATAAACTCGTTTATTTAATCGTAGGTGATATAAATAACCAGGTATTGAAGTTTGAAGGCGGAGAACTGGACGAAATCAGCTTGCAGGGTGCAAATGTCGCCCGTTTTAAAGAAATGGAAAAACATGGTGATTTTACTGTTTATAATATAGGTCCAGACACGGGCACTATGTATATTGCGATGAACATGAACAACCGCAAAAATGATAAGGGTAAATATTATGTTGACCCTAAAAAACAGTTGTGGTTTCAGGATAAAAATTTCAGAAAAGCGGTTGATTATGCTATAGACCGTAAAAATATGGTGTTTAATATTGCAAACGGGCTTGCTGAACCCCTTTATACCCCTGAAACTCTTAATTCAATATTTTTAAATAAAGAGCTTAAAGGCTATGATAAAGATATTGAAAAAGCAAAAGAATTACTTAAAAAATCAGGCTTTTATCGGGACAAAGCCGGACATTTAAGAGATAAATTCGGGAATCATGTTGAATTTGATTTATATACAAATGCAGGCAATACAGAGCGTGAAGCAATCGGGGTTATGGTAAAACAAGACCTTGAAGATTTAGGAATGAAGATAAATTTCAAACCTATTGAATTTAATTCTCTTGTAAATAAGCTTATGGCAACTCTTGATTGGGACATGGTTATAATGGGTTTCACGGGATCGCCTCTGGAACCTAACGGCGGCAAAAATGTCTGGCTTTCTGACGGAACTTTGCATATCTTTAACCAGCGGCTTGAAAAAGACTTGAACAGCAGACGATATCCTTTTGAAACGCGTTTGGATTATCTTTATACACAGGGTGCTCTGGCAACAAAGTTTGAGGACAGAAAAAAGTTTTATGACGAATATCAGGCAATCGTTTATGACGAGAAGCCTATGATATATATTTATTCCCCTATAAGAATTGTTGCTTTAAGAAATAAATTTAAAAATATATATCCGACAAGCCTTGGCGGGGTTACGCATAACATTGAGGAGATATTCATAGAGTAATGCAAATTCTAATATATATATTAAAACGAATACTTCAAACAATACCATTGCTTATAATCGTTTCACTGATAAGCTTTTTTATAATACGGCTGTCACCTGTTGACCCTCTTGCCGAATTAAGACTTAATCCTTCTGTGTCAAAGGAAACATTGCAGAAAGAAACAGAAAGACTCGGACTTGATAAACCCATAATTGTCCAGTATGGTAAATGGGCAAAATCTTTTATAAAAGGAGATTTAGGCGTAACTTCCAACGGAGAGCAGGTTAGTACAAAATTAAAAGAACGTATTCCGAATACTCTGTTATTAACAGTTATTGTAATATTTTTATCTTGGGTTGTTGGTGTACCGTTAGGAATTCTTGCAGCTGTGTATTGGAAAACACCTTTTGACAGGATTTTGACGGTGCTGACAAGTATCGGTATGGCAATCCCTTCATTTTTCTTTGCTGTTTTACTTTTAATATTTGCCGTTAAAACAGGCTGGTTCCCTGTAGGCGGGCTTACAAGCTCAAGTTTTTTAGAAATGACATTCCCGCAGAAAGTTTGGGATATTACGCACCACCTTATTTTGCCTGTAACCGTATTGTTTACTCTTTCTCTTGCAGGGCTTCAAAGACAGATGAGAGGAAACCTTCTTGATGTTTTGGACAGTGATTATGTGAAATTCGCAAGAGCAAAAGGTTTGAGTGAGTTTAAAGTTATATTTAAGCATGCTTTACGTAATGCGGTTAATCCCCTTATAACTCTTTTGGGGTTTGAGTTTGCAGGGCTTTTAAGCGGTGCAGCGCTTACTGAATATGTTTTTCAATATCCTGGGCTGGGACGTTTAATTTTGGAAGCTGTTTTAAAATCTGACATAAACCTTGTTATGGCATCATTAATGATGGGAGCCGTAATGCTTATTTTAGGCAACTTAATAGCGGATATTCTGCTTATAATTACAGATCCGCGTATAAGAGAAGGGAGCCGTGCATGATTAAGGATTTATTAAAACAGTTATGGAAAGATAAATTTGCAAGAATTGCGCTTATAGTGCTCGGCATAATATATTTTGCATTGTTTTTTGCGGATTTTATTGCTCCTTATACAAAAGATTTTTCAGACAGAACAATGGCTTACGTGCCGCCTTCTAAAATTTTCACGATTGATGAAAACGGAAAATTGTCAAAACCTTATACTTATAACTACAAAAGGGAATTTGACAGTGAAGATTTAAAAATAATTTATACATTAGACAGAAGTAAAAAACATTACATAAAATTCTTCTCACAGGGGCAGCCTTATAAATTTCTGGGTTTAATCCCTGTGAAACGCCACCTTGTAACAACTGACAGAGAAGGACGCTTATTCCTTTTAGGAACTGACATTAACGGCCGCGACGTATTTTCAAGAATACTATTCGGCGGAAGAATTTCAATGACAATCGGATTTCTTGCTTTGTTTGTACTTTTCCCTATAGGTCTTTTATACGGCGGAATTGCGGGGTATTTCGGCGGAAAAACCGATATGATTATGATGAGATTTGCGGAAGCTGTTATGTCAATCCCGAGTTTTTATCTTTTGATTATTCTTGCATCAATTTTGCCTTCCGGCATGACAAGCGTGCAGAGGTTTATGCTGATTGTTATAATCCTTGCTTTAATTGGCTGGGCAGGATTTGCACGTGTTGTCAGGGGGATGGTTTTATCCATAAAAAATCAGGAATATGTTCAGGCTGCAAAGTCAATCGGGGCATCAAGATTAAGAATTATCGTGAAACATATTTTACCTCAGACGACAAGTTTTGTTATTGTAGCAATGACTTTATCCGTACCTTCATATATTTTATCGGAATCGGGTCTAAGTTTTTTAGGGCTTGGTATTCAGCAGCCTGATGCAAGCTGGGGTAACATGCTGAAAGAAGCGCAGGAATATACTAATATAATTTATCGTCCATGGCTTTTAACTCCCGGATTTTTAATTTTTATTGCCGTATTGGCATTTAACCTGATTGGTGATACAATAAGAGATGTGTTGGATCCGAAAAGTAAGGTTCGTTGATGGAAACTTTTAACCAAATCTTTGATATCAGTTTAGTTATAAGAGTATTATCATCTGTTCTTCTTGGCTTTGCCATAGGGCTTGAGCGTGAAATGACAAACAAGTATGCGGGTTTGAGAACTAATATTTTAGTTTGTCTTGGAGCTTGTTTATTTACAATAATTTCAATATACGGCTTTCCCGAGGTTTCGGTTACGGGGGATGAACTCGGAACGCGTGATACTGCTCGAGTTGCGGCACAGGTTGTTACAGGTATCGGTTTTATCGGCGGCGGAACAGTACTTCGTCACGGGGCAACGGTTTTCGGTCTTACTACAGCTGCAACCCTTTGGGTTTCTGCAAGTATAGGTATGGCTTGCGGAGCGGGGATGTATGGACTTGCAATTACTGCAACGGTTCTTTCAATTCTTGTTCTTGTTTCTGTAAGACTTTTCGAGAAAAATGTTCTTGTTTCCAGTACAAAAAATACAAGACGTTTGAAGATGAGTATTTCATGCCTTAACGAAAATTCAAGTGCAATTTACGATTATATTATTGAAAACAGCAAACACTTAAGAGAAATTTCAAGAAAATTAAATAAACAGGATGATAACTTGACTAAAATAGTTGTAATTCTTGATTTTGTCGGTCGTCATCCAATTCAGGATTTGTATAAAAATTACCAGAAACTTGAAGGTATTGAATCAATATCAATTCAGGAATTTAACGAATAGGGAGCGTAGCAGCTCCACCCGTCAATTTTTATTAATCTTGAAGTTTTTGAAGGATTTCTTCTTCTTTAATTTCAGGTCCGCGCATATTTTGTTTCATTTTATATGTAAGGTATTCTTCACTGTTTGTTTTGAGCATATTTTTATTTCTCAGGAAGTTCATTGCTTCTTTCCACGACATACGGAGTAAATTTTTACTTTCCTGAATTGTATTTGCACTTTGAAGTTTTATCTCTATTTCTGCCATATCTTTAGCAGCACTTGTAATTGCAGCTGCCATTTCAGCTTTAGATGAATCTTCCCAGTTTTTGTCCCCGTATTTTTTCTCAAAGAATGATTTAAGTAAATCTTCAAAGGAGTTTTTAGCGGAAACTTTAGCTTTATTTAAATTTAACTGGGTATTATTAGGTATAATATTATATTTTCTTAAGATGTTATCTGATAAAGCAAAGAATGTATCCATATTCATTGAATTAATTTTTGTTTTGTTATCAAAGAAGAATGTTTTTAATTCTTTTTCTACCTTTTGAATAGCTTCTTCTTTTGAAAGTCCTTGAGGTAAAATTGCATCTTGCAGTACAATATCTGCTAAATCTTTAGTATTTCCGTTTTTAATAAATCCGACAATTTTTAAAGAATTCATTGTTTGTTCTTTTGTCAGTTTTATTGTATTACCGGTATCAATTAGGGTCAGTAACTTTCCTTTACCTGATTTAAGAGCTTGAAGATTTATGAAAATGTTACCCGGATGAATGTCTGCGTGGATAACTTTTCCGTTTTTATCAACTCTAGAAAACTGTTCTACCTGCAAATCAATATATGTTTTGAGCAGCTTTTTAATTTGCGAAGATGTCATCTCAAAGTCTTCAAATTCCGGAGCTCTTGATTTGATTTTTTTCATTTTCTCTTCATATTCTTTTATAGTTCCCTGTACCCACTGACATTCAGGATGTTTTTTTGCGTGTCTTTTATAATACTTTATATTACTTTCGCAATTATAATAATCAACAAGAGTTTTTATGCTTATGCCAGGAGCTTTTTCCATTACATATATGCCCGGTTTAGCTTCCATCGGAACTACGACATCTGCGACTTTACTATATTTTTTCAATTCTTTTGCAGCGTTCATTTCGTTTATGAAATCAACTTCTTTAGAAATCCCTTCTGCTAAATCATTAATGTTTTTGATTAAGTATTTTTGATTTTCATTTAGTTTATCAGCGGGCGTGTCACCTGTAATAAGTTTAATGAATTTTTCTTTATCCTGTGCAATTTTTTCAGCATTTATACCATTTTTTAGAACTTTAATACAAACTTCTTTTCCTGATTTATCTTTCGCAAGATAAGTTTCGGCAACGGTACCGACACCGAGAAGCTTAGATACCGTATATTCGGAAGAACCCCAGAGTTTGTTAATATGTTCTTGGGCTTCTTCAATTGTTCTTGTTGGCGGGCAATTTTCTCTTAGGGCTTCTGAAATTTTTTCATATTTGTTATATTCACCTGATAGTAAACCTTTATTTTTGATTTGTAAGAATTTAACCGCAAATATATTTTCATCGCTTAAACTATTTATAATTTCATCCATGCCTTTATCTGAATCTAGATTTTTCTGTTTGATTATATTTTGGATAGCTTCTGAATTAAGCATAAAGTCTTCAAGTTCTTGATATGATGATTTTGAAGAAGGAAGATCAGGCAGCTGCAGTTCCTTGCCTTTGAGCTTTTCAACAACTTTATTTAGATTTACATCAAGCACTTTATTGAAATGAGCTTTTTTAACAGTTGGAACTGCAATGGCAGCTGTTGTTAAAATATTTACTGCTGCATTATCTTTGAGCGACTTAGTAAAATCATCTAAAGATTTTTCCCTGTTATCATTTTTGCTTGAAGCATATCTTATTCCTGTTGTTGCCAAAATATATGCGGGCACTCCGATAATTCCGCCTGCTAATGCGGTAACGGGAGCCAGTATTCCGTTTAAGGCACCTGTGGCGAAATTTTTTAAATTAGCTTTTCTTCTGGATTTACGCGCTTTTTTCTTTTCCGCTTTCAGCTCCTTTTTGTCGGTAAACGCTTTTTTATCAACTTTAAATTCTTTAGAACCAATTCTTTCAATTTTACCGTATATCCATTTTGTAATTCCGCCCGCAACAGCCAGTAAAGGCAGCATAACAAGCATTGTTTTGGATTTTGATTTTAATATATTTTCCGACTGAATATAACATTTGTATCTGATATCTTTAGGATTAGGATCTTTTTTTATATCTTTTATAAACCCGGGTAATGCATCAAGCTCTATTTGTGCTCTGAAATTTTTAATATATTTGTTTGCAAGAAAATATGATGAAACCGTTACTGCTGCTGAAGCTATATCTCCTGCTGACTGAACGGCATTTTCTTGAGAAACTCTGTATTGAGAAATTTTTTCTTTTACCTTATCTTCTTTAATCTCTCCTTTTTCAAACCTGTCAATTTCTTTTTCTACGGATTTGGTACCCGTACCGAAATTTGTTTTGTTCTTTAGAAAATTATAAAATTTTCCGACAAGTCCGTTATTCTTTTTCTCTTTAATAAATTCATCCCGAATATTTGAAGTTTTTACTGTTTCTTTGGAAATTGTATCGTTTTGAACAGCATTATTTGATGCCTGTGGAGTAATGTAATATTGGGTTTGTCCTTTTTTATTTATAAAATTATCTATTCCTGACATGATTTTTCCCTAATTATAGTAAAGGATAAGCAATAAATTTTTTTGCCTGTTTGTAACGAATTGTAAAAAAGAGTTTTAGGCGTCTGAAGTCCTTGTATACTCTTTCATAGGATAGGATAGGATAGGATGCGGTGCGGGAGTAGCAAATTTTTTTGTCTTTTATTTTTTATATCTGTATAGGGAAATTAACAGGAAAAATTAATGGGTCAATTTTTAAATTCAATAAATGAAGTAAGAAAAAATTATACTAAATACGATGAGTGGGAACAAAAGCAGGCTGATGAAAGAGCGCAGAAAGAATATTTGGCTGCAAATCTTGAAATTCCCGAAGATAAGCTGGAATTAACAAATAAACGTGCCCAAACAGTAATAAGAGCCACAGAAATTATGGATGCGCGCTCGGAAGATAATTGCGAAAATATGGAGCAGTTAACAGGATTACTTTCTTCAATTCCGATTTTTGCTTTAACTTTTGCACAAATGCCTCTAATCAATTTTACAGAAAAGAAATTAACCTCAAAATATCATGACAAAGTAAAGAAAATAAACCTGGAAATTGAAAAAGGAGGACTTACACGGGATGTCTTAGATGCTAAACTTAAAGAAAAGAGTAGATTACTTGAAAAAGCTTCTAAAATTACTAAAAAAGTAAGGTCAAACGGTCCCTTTGCAGTTATGGGCTTAATGCTCGCTACTGCAGTAGGAATGATTTTGTGGAGTAATTCAAAACAAAAAGAAGCTTCAAGAATAGGCAGATATCAGGCAAAACAAAATGAACTTAAAGGTCTTGAAAGTTTTGTCGTGTATACACCTGAACAAATTGAAAAAGCAAAAGAAATTGCAAAAAATATTCCCGATGAAAAAGAACGTAACAGTATATCTAAAATGATTAAGGAATTAAAAGACGCTGCAAAAGATAAAAAAGCTTATGAAGAGTGGCTTTCTCAGAAAGATCCGAATGAAATCGAAAAGTTAAAGTCCGTAAATCTGACGGCGGGGGGGGGGCAGCTTCAAAGAGCACAGGAAGATAAAGAACTTATTGTTGACGCTGTTAAGGAAATAAATATTAAAGCCGAAGAATACTCTGAAAATGTCGAAAATGCTTTTGACACATTAGGAACTCTTTCATGGCTTATTGCAGCACCTGTAGGATTAGGTATAAATAAAATCCTCAAGGCTTTAAAGGTTAATCCGAAGATAAGGGGTATTGTTTCAGTTGCAACTCCTCTTACAGTTTCTATGACGCTTTCAATGAGCGGTACGGTCGAACAGAAGCAGGCATCCAGAGTAGGCCGCTATAAGGCTCGTAAGGATTTATTGAAAAATCCCGCAAGGTTAATGGCTTTTTCGGAAGACGATATGAAAAAGGCAGAACATATTAAAGCCGAAAAACAAAAACAGGGATTTTTTGAAAAATTAGGCGGCAGTTTTTCATTCCTTGCAGCTTATGTAAAAGATAAAAAAGAATATAATAAATACAGAAAAACAACTCAAAAAGAAAATGAAAAACTTCAAAAAGCATTAAAAGAAATTGATATCACAGAAACTCAAAAAGCAGATGCAAAAGCATTACAGAAAAATGTGTTCAGAGCCTTTGACGAGATTGATGAAATGTCGCAAAGATATTCGGAAGACGTTGAAGCAGGATGTGATATTGCAAAAGAAGTCGGAATGAGTTTATGGAGTATAGGCTCAATGCTTGGTTTGGGATTTCTGGCGGCTTCGGTTATTAAGGGAAAATTCCCTATAACAAAAGTCGGGAATTGGCTGACTAATTTAACTTTTGATGCCAAATCTCCGATTAAATCGGCTGTGAATGATGTATATGAAGTTGTAAAAAAATCAGATAAGGTTACAGTTCAAAAATTTCAAAAAGCTCTTGTCAGTGGAAATTTAAAATCCTTCCTTGAATACCCGCAAAATAAAAAGTTAAAAGAAGCTGTTGAACCATTACTTGCAGAGTTGGGCAAAATAGGCAGACAGGGTTTAACCGATGCAGTTGCAGCGGAAAAGAAAAAGGATATTTCATCAATATTTTCAGAGCTTTTCGCAAGTCATTTTAAACAAACCGCATTAGCAAAATGGACAAGAAATATGATTTCACAGTGCACTAAACTCTGGGCTAAATCAAAAGCAGCCAAAGCTGATGTTGAAATTTCGAAAGAAGTACAAGAGCAGCTCGGCATGAACTTCAACTACAAAAATTATAAAACTCTTATTAATACCGGACTTGTTGCAGGCGTGCCTTTACTCGGAACAATCATTGCAATACCTTATGCTTTTAATGCATGGCTTACAAGTATTCAGAAAAAAGCAGGAAAAATAGGTATCATGAAAGCTATGGATAAAATTGATGATCCGAGAGTTTTCGCATCAGAAATTCAGCCGCAAACTGAGCCGCAGCCGTTAAAATTAAATAATCAAGCTGCAAATAGCGGTAACTTATTGGAAAAAGTTAAACAACAGGCAGTATAATTTCAAATTCGGTTTTTTCCGCTGTGGACATGTTAAGTTTTAAAATCCCGTTTTGTGCTTTCAAATTATTTGCGCAAATATGAAGTCCAAGACCGCTTCCTGTTGGTTTTGTCGTAAACCCTTCTTCAAAAATTTCTGCTTGTTTTTCTTTTGAAATTGCTTCGCCGTTGTTGGATATTTTTATATGCACCTCTTTATTATGAATTTCAAGAGATACCTTAATTTCGCCTTTTTTGTCAATTGCTTCAATTGCATTTTTTATAATATTTACCACACAGGCAAGGAATTTATTTTCATCTATATAAACTCTTGCTGATTTTTTTATATTACTGTATATTTTTATATCTTTATCATGAATATAAACGGTTGAAAGTTTTACTCCTTCTTCAAGTACCGTCTTAATATCACATTCTTTGGGAGAAATATTATTCAGTGATTTTAAATCCAAAAGAGAATTGCACATAATTTTGATAGATTTACTTATGCAATTAAGAGCGTTCTCAATAGATTGATTTTCTATCCCTTCCTGTTCCAGATTTCTTCTAATTATTTGTGTGTAAATTTCACAAATTGAAAGATGATTTCTCAATTCGTGAGCAACGCATCTGGATTGTTCATATACTAAATCTGTATTACTCATTTTCCCCTCTTTTTAACGTTAAAGGTTCAGCTTTACAGTGCTGAACCTTTAAATACTTATTAGTGAAGTATCAAATTAAACAGCCATTTTAGAGCGTCTTTTGTTTGCAAAACCGTTATTTAATGCATATAAAACTGCTTGTGTTCTGTCGTTGACCTGTAATTTCTGGAAGATATTATTAACATGTGTCTTCACTGTAGTTTCCGATATAAATAATTTTCCTGCAATACCCTTGTAGTTATTACCCTGAGTAAGAAGATCAAGAACTTCTTCTTCTCTTGCCGTTAAATATGTAAGCAGGTTTTCTTCTGCTGTTGTTGATGCTTCTTCTTTGAAAGAGCGTTGGAAATATTCGAAAAATCTTGAAGTAAGAGCTGTCGGAAGATAGATTTTACCGGCTGCAACTTCATCCATTGCGTAAATAAGCTGAGCGGATGCCATTGTTTTTAATACATAGCCCTTAGCTCCTATTTTCATTGCGCGAAAGATTAAATCTGCATCGTCATAACCGCTTAATGCAATTACTCTTATATCCATATCTAATTTTTCAATTTTCTGAATAGCCTGTAAACCGTCTTTTTCAGGCATGTTAATATCCATTAGGATAATATCAGGGCGATATTTTTTTGCGAGGTTAATCCCTATATTAGCACTTGTTGTTGCACCGACTACATCATAGCTGCTTTCAAGTGTGATTAATTCTTTTACCCCTCTTAAATGATCTGCATTGTCATCAATTAACAGAACTCTTGCTTTTCTTTTAAACTCTCTCATTTTTATCTCCCTGTTTAGTAAGCTTTCCCTCTACACTATACATACTACAACTTTTAGAGGGTTCTTTTCATCCATGCCCTGATTGATATTGATGGGGACTTAGTTTGAGAATATGTCTTACATCTTTAGATTGATAAAATTCCTCAATCATGCTCTACATCATGCTTTTAAAGTTTTGGCCGCATGGTTGATTTTTAATCCGACTAATCTTTTTGAAGTAATCTTGTTGTGGTATAATTATAAAAGTAAGAGGTTAAGGATATGGATATATTAGTATTTTTAGTTGGTTTTTTTATAGGTGCTTTATGCGTTTTCATTCCGTATAAGGTAATAAATAATAACAACAGAACTTCTCAGGACTTGATGTTAGAGCAGATGAAACTGTATTTTGAAAATACGGCTAATAAAATATTTAAAGAAAGTTCATCAGAGCTTTCTGTTCAGAACAGAGAAAAACTTGATGAATTTTTCAAGCGTTTTAAAGAAAAAATAGAGGATTTTGAAAAACGTGCGGAAGAAAATTTTAAAACAGAAACAGAACATTTTACAAAATTTGATATGAATATAAAAAGTTTTCTCGAAACAGGGAATAAAATATCACATGATGCAAATTCTCTTGTTAATGTTATGAAATCCGATAACAGAGCATCGGGCAGATGGGGCGAAATTGTTCTTGAACGTGTGCTTGAGGCTTCGGGCTTAAGAAAAGAAGAAGAATATAAAATTCAGATGGGTACTGCGGAAGGCAGACCTGATGCAACCGTATTTCTGCCTGAAGGAAGATGTATTTATATTGACAGTAAAACATCTTTTGCAGCCTGGGACGGCTTTGTAAACTCACACGATGAAACAGAGAAACAAATTCATTTAAGACAATTTATCGATTCTACGAAAGCTCATATTAACGGGCTTGCGAAACGTGATTATTCGGTTGAAGATGCGTCTCCCGATTATGTTTTAATGTTTATTCCGATTGAAAGCTGTTATTCAATGATGTTTTGCGATGATTGCGCATTATGGGATTTTGCGTGGAAAAATAAAGTTATGCCTGTTTCTCCTTCAACTTTGCTGGCTGCTTTAAAGATAATCAACTCATTCCATGTTGTAGACAGACAAAATAAAAATGTTATGGAAATGGCACGTCTGTGTACAAATATTCACGATAAGTTTGCGGCTCTTTTGACAGAACTTTTAAAAATACGTGACAACTTGAATACTTCTTTAAAGAAATTAAACGGTACGGGAAATATTATAAATCAGATTGCGAAGCTGGAAAAACTCGGCTGTGTTTATACAAAGGAATTACCGGAGTTTCCTGAAGAAATAACGCTTGACAATTAAGTTAGTATGAGCTAACATTTAGTCATGAATGTTCAGCCTGTATCCATAACAACCTATAAAAACAATTTGCAAGAATTTAGGACAAAACCTGTTTTTACAGCTAAACTTAAACCGATGTCCGCCAAACAGTGCAGTGAACTTAAAGTTTTTTGCCACCATATATATGAATATAAAAAAGGTTTGAGAAATCTTATATTGACAACAGAGAAAATTTCAAATAAAGACTATATTACTGCACGTCTTGAAAAGGAAAAAATTCCTTATATAATTCATCCGGCAGGAGAAAGAACGATTAACGTATTTTTTGGAAATGAAGATTGTATAAAAGTTGTTGCAACTTTTGATAAACATTTGAATAAACTTTCAAATGAACAGGATTTTATGCTCGGTATCATGCTCGGGTATGACAAAATTCTTCAATGTCAAAGATATCTTAAAAGATTAGGCAAAAATCCTAGTACCGTTAAGGGTTGATTTTCTTTTTTTGTAGTGCTATATTTTTGTAATATGATAGAAAAACCTAAAACAGCTAAAGACAGAATAATTCTGGCACTTGATGTTGACAATCTTAAGGAAGCTCATAGTTTAGTAAATGAATTGAAAGATTATGTAGGGTATTTTAAAATCGGTTTGCCGCTGATTGTCAATTATGGTTTTGAAGCTTTCAGACTGCTTGAAGAAAACGGGGCAAAATGTTATTATGACTGTAAATTTCATGACATTCCGCATGCTGTTCAGAAAGCTTGTATAAGTCTTGTAAAAAATAATATTAACTTTTTTAATGTACATATTCAAGGCGGATCGAAGATGACTTCTGCAGTTGTCAAAGCATCACGCGCTGCAGCTAAGTCTATGGGGATTGAACCCCCTACTATTCTAGGTGTTACTCTGCTCTCAAGTTTCGGGCAAAAGACCCTGACAACCGAACTTTGTGTTGACAAAAATATTGAAGATTTTGTTCTGCAGCTAGCAAAAGTTGCAAGAGAATCCGGGCTTGACGGTGTTGTGGCAAGTGCCGAAGAGGCAAGAAGGATTAGGAAAGAAATAGGTGATGATTTCATAATTTTATGTCCCGCAACCCGTCCTACCTGGTCTTCTGTTAATGATCAGGTTCGAGTTGACACTCCAAGAGATGCTATTCTTTCGGGGGTTGATTATATGGTGGTAGGTCGTCCGATTACATCAGCAGAGGACAGAATAGCCGCAGCAGCGTTAATTATTGATGAAATTGAAACTGCACTTGCGGATAAAGTTTCTCTTGTTTAATCAGTTTTTAAATCTTTGGATTTTTGATATTTTTTCTTATCTTTGTTAAAAGTGTACATTGTATATCTTTGTCCGTCACTTATAATTTTTATTGAATTGTGGCGGTCTGTCCTGTAAATATCTGTTTTACGCAGAATATCGAGGGTTCCTTTATTCGGGTGCCCGAATGCATTCGGACCCGTGGAAATTACGGATACTTTTGTATTTAAATGATTAAGCATTTCCGAACTGACAACATGAGGACCGCCATGATGACCGACTTTTAAAACCTCAATATTATGAGGAATATCTTTTTTAAGTTGATTAAACGCATCTGTGCCGGCATCTCCCGTAAACAGCATGTCAAAATCTTTATAGCTTAACAGAGTTATTATGGACTTTTCATTATCTTCTTCCGCTTCTGCAAGATAAGTTTGCATATTTAAACTATTTTCCGAATAAATCGATTTATTGTTGTTTGGAATTTGAGAAGGAATTTTTAATTCTTTCAATGTTTTGTATATATTTGTCGAAGTCATTGATTTATCTTCAAACGAATTTATATAAACCTGTTTTACGTTCAGATTTTTCATAATATCGACTGCTCCGCCTGAATGGTCGTTGTCAAAGTGAGTTATAATCATTCCTTCAATATTTTTAATCCCTCTATCTTTAAGATACTTTATAATAATTGAGTTTGCCTGCGCCTTACTTCCTTTGTATCCTGCTCTGCCTGTATCTATTATAAAATACTTGTTCCGCGGAGTTTTTATAAGAAAACAATCGGCGTTTTGAACGTCAAAAGCAATTATTTGCAAATCATTAGAAGGAATATTTATCAATGATAATAAAAGAATTGTAAAAAGTAATATACATGTCGAAACAAGTCTTTTGTTAAAACCTGTTTTAATTGACATAGTAACAAACAAAACTATCCCGTAATAAATAAACAATTGAAAAATATTCGGGTGAGTTGTTGTAAGAAGTGAATGAGGAAGCCCTGCAAAGAAATCTGATATAAATACAAGTATATTTAAGATGAAATTAAGAATAATATCGGAGAGCATGCAAATCTTGTCTGTAAACGGCGTAAGTATTGCAATAATAGAACTTACAAAACCACCAAAACTTATGACGCTTAAAAAAGGCATGCTCAGAACATTTGCCAGCACGGAATATGTGCTGAAAGTGTTAAAATAAAACATTTGTATCGGTGCAACCCAGATTTGTGCGATTACGGGAATTAAAATTGCGGCGATAAGCCAGTCGGGGATTCTTGATTCTTTATACTTTTCAAAAATTACATTAGCAGTTGTCAAAAGACCGAATGTAACAATGAACGAAAGCTGAAATCCAACATCATTTATAAACGCAGGATTATAAATAAGCATGAGCATTGCGACAAAAGCAAGAAGTGATACAGTGTGAGCGTCTCTGTCAATTAATTTCCCCGCTAGTATGAAAAGAAGCATTAAAGCCGCTCTTATAACAGACGCACCAAGCCCTGTCATAAACGTATAAATTATTACAACTCCCATACCGGTAAGCACTGTCAGCTTAAAAGGAGCCCTTATTCTTCGCATGAAAAATACCCAGAAGCCGTAGATAAATGCGACATTCATTCCTGATGCCGCAAGAATATGAAGCAAACCGGAATTTACAAATGATGCTTTTATGTAATCGGGAGGAGCAACTGCATCGTCACCGAAAACAATACCGCCCAAAATTTCCAGATTAGGTGACTTTAAATATTTTGCATGAACGTTTATGATTTTGTTTCTGAGCTTGTTTAAATTTTGATAAAATTTCCATTTCAGTGTTAATCTGCCGTTTAAAAGTTTAGCATTATCCGTATAAAATACAGTGAAAGTATCAAAATTTCTCAAGTATTTTCCGTAATCAAATTGGGAAGGATTTCCTGCTTTAAAAGGTGTTCTTAACTTCCCTGAAAATTCATAGTTGTCGCCAATCTGCAGATTTGAAAAATCATTTCCCGTAAATGTTACAAGTGTTTTACCCGTAACTTCCTTACCGTTAATTTTATCAGCTTTTAAGAAAAATTTTGTTTTGTCAGGCGAATTGCTGTTGGGAATTGAGATTATCTGCCCCTCTATAACAGCTTCCTGCCACGCATAAGGGACAAGACCGTCTGTGGTGTGTATTCTAAAATATGCATTAAAAAATCCGAAATAAAATATGAAAACCCAGAACAAAATATATTTAAGCGGCAAATAATTTTTAAGAATTGTCACAACAGCAGTTAAAGTTAAAATTCCCGCACACAGTATTGCATTATCGTTAAAATATGCCAGAATTCCTGCCATAAATATTAATGCAGTAATAAACATCAATGCATTTTTGTTCTGTAAAGCCGTGTTTATAGCATTCTTAACCATTGATTTAAATTAGTTTTTCTTTCCAAATATCCACCAGCCCTTTTTGTCCTGCGGCTGAATTTTGGGTTGTGCCTGCTGTGTCTGGAAGGATTGTTTCCTTATAGGTGAACGCGAAGCAAAAACGCTTCTTGAAAGAGTATTTATATATTTATTGTTTAAGTGTGCGTAATCGAATAAAATAACACCGTTTGCGTTAACTTTACGCGCTTCGTGGATTAATCTTATTAAGTCCTCATCAGTACCGCCCATAAATGTAACAAAAAGACCTGCATAAAAATCTGTACTTCCTGATTTTGCATTAATTACATCAGACATCATTTTATTTGCGGTTTTAGAATCACATGTTAAAAATAACGGAGTGAACGCATTGAGATAATTTCTTGTAGACCAGGTTTTCCAATCCTGCTGTTTATGCTCCAATGCTGCTTTTCTGTCGGGGAAAATAACAGCACTTACATAAATATGTGAACGTCTGCCCATTTCTCCGATTTTCTTAACCATGTTAGTAATTTGTTCACGTCTGTAATTGTTCCACTCTAGCCATAACGGGTCTGATTTCAGAATGTTAACCGGATCGACGCCGTAAATCATTTTAAAATCATTTCTTGCATAATCTGTATATCCCCAGTTAGTGTCCTCGTTAAGAGATACACAATTAGGATATCTTATATAATCAAGATTTATACCGTCGGGTTTGTAACGTGTTATAATTTCGTCAACCAGTTTTATAATAAAGTCTTGAACATAAGGATTTGCAGGGTCAAGAAAATAACCGTTATGCTCTGATGTTGATTTTGAAGGGTCAACGGATTCCACATCTTTTTTTATTTTATTTCCCCAGGAAGGGTTCATCCCCAGAATACTATGCGGATTAGCTTTAGGGGTAAGAGGACCTACGTAAAAAGTTTCAAACCATGTATGTACTTTAATATTTCGTTTATGAGCCTCTTTAATCCATATTGCAAGCGGATCTATACCTTCAAACTTTTCGTATTGCGGTGTAAATCCGTAAGCTGCCATTGTTTTGCTAGGGAATATAGTTTTTCCGTGGAAATAAGTTTCTAAAAATATATTATCAATTCCTGCTTTTTTAAGCTTGTTTAAAGTTGCGATAATTTCATCTTCTGTAGTTTCAGTCGGGCGCAGCCATATCCCTTTTAATTCGCCGTTTTTATAAGGAACAACACTTTTTAAAGCGTCATTGGCTGCTTCAATTGCGGCTTGCGAATATTTTTTTACTTCTTCGGGATTTTTTCTGGCTTTTTTCAGATAATCTTTTGCATCATTAATATAGCTGTTCGGAAACTTCCAATTATAATCGGGACTTAAGCTTCTGTAATATTGAAGCATCTGTTCGGCCTCTTTAATTTTCTTTTCCGATTCAAATATGTAACTTTCGGAAGTTGTGTAAGTATAGACTAAATTAGATGTTTTATCTATATAAATTTTTGTACCTATTTTAATACTTGAGTTAATCCAGTTTTTAGCTTTTCCATGGCCGCTTATTACAATTCCGTTCGGGGGAATAAGTGAGTCCGCTCCCGAAAGCTCGGTAACGGTGTTGCCTTCTACAATTGCTTCTGCTCCGAATTCGTTTGTATTTGTTCTGGGACCGTAATCGGGAGTATAAATAACAAGCTGGTTAATCCCTCTTGCACCGGGCAGGTAGCTTCCTTTTCTGTTTGTGTAAGCTGTAGGATCTATTGAGTTAATTAAATTTTTTGTATAACTGAATACAACTTCACCTTTTGCGGGAGTGTATGGTTTAAATACCGGAGCATCATCAGCGGGAGATAAAATCTCCGAATTGTCAAGATTAATAGTTTGTGACGGATGTGTTACCACAGGTTGTGTTTGTATGGGCTGCGGTCTTCTTCTTGCCGTTAACACGGGAGTTATCTCCTCAGCTGCCGCGTATGCAGCTGTGATAAATAATACTGACAGCATAATTAATATATTTTTTATTTTCATTGTCCTCTTTTACTCCCTGATACTATGATAATATTCTGTTTTGTCATAATTTAGCTCATTTAACAGCTGTATTTTTTGCTGAATTTCCGTGTCCGGTTTCATAGAATATGATACCTCATAAAATTTTTTAGCGTTAACTAAATCCGCAAATTTTTCATAAATCGTTGCAAGTCTTAAATTAAGCTCATAATTATTGTTATATCCGTTATTGTATGCAACGTTGTAATGCTTTAAAGCTTTTTTGTAATCCCGTCTTTTAAAATAAAACTCTCCAAAATAAAAATTCGTAAACGGGCTTTCTGAATTTATATTTTTTGCCCTTGAGAAATTTTCCTTAGCCAGTCTCGGTTTATTTATATAATCATATATTCTTCCCAGTTGAACATAAGGTTCAATCTTTGAAGGAGCTGCTTTTGTAAGCAGGTAATACTTGCTCATTGCAGCATATAAGTATGTATTTTTCATTTCACCGGCTTGACTTTTTAAGAACAATTCAAAATATAAATCAGCATCTTTTTTTATTTTAGCGGTATTAAACTTTGAGTAATCAAAAAGAACGGAATTATACTCAAGCCGTCCTGACTGCACGGCGCATGATGCATTTATGGAATATGCCGATAAAATTAAAAACAGAAGTGCAAATAGTTTTATATTTCTACAAATCTTCATAGCTTGGAGCTGTATGAATATCATGACCGTTCATAAAAGAATGATCATCATAAGAAGGATCGAGATACATAAAAAATCTTCTGACAGCTTTTACTACAGGCTGATTGTAATATTCTTTTTCAACAGGTTCCGTATAAGCTTCTCCGTTAGCTTGAGCAACAGTCTTTTGAGTGGCATTAATCAATGCTGTCGAATATCCCTGATTCCTCATATAATTAGTAGTAACAGTATCTTTAACAGTTAATTCCGCATACGAAGGTAATGCAAATAAAGCTGTTAAACTTAAAATTAAAAATCTTTTTTTCATTTCCACCTCTGCTGTGTTATACAATTATAATACTTTTTTTGGTAGTTACAAAAATATTATAATTTCTTTACATAAAATCTGCCATATATTATTTGTATGATTTTATTATAATTTCTTCGAGCTTTTCAAGCAGATGTTCCTCTGGAACTTTGGCAATAATTTCACCTTTTTTGAAAATAATACCTTCTTTTACGCCTCCGGCAATTCCGAAATCGGCATGTCTTGCTTCTCCGGGACCGTTAACGGCACAACCCATTGTCGCTATAGTAATCGGTTTATCCAAATTTTTAAATTTTGCTTCAACCCTTTTTGCAAGCCCTATTAAATCTATTTGTGTTCTTCCGCATGTCGGGCAGGATATAAAATTAACTCCTTTTTCTCTTAATCCGAGGCTTTTCAGAATTTCAAATCCGGCTGTTACTTCTTCTGCCGGATTTTCAGTCAGAGAAATTCTGATTGTATCTCCAATTCCTTCTGCCAGCAGTGTGCCTAATCCTACAGAGGATTTTATCAAACCGTTTCGCAATGTTCCTGCTTCGGTAACTCCAAGGTGAAGCGGATAAGGTATTTTTTCCGAGATTGAACGGTAGGCTTCAATAGTAGTAAGCACATCCGACGATTTAAGAGATACTTTAATTAAATCAAAGTCCAAATCTTCAAGAATTTTAATATGTCCTAGAGCACTTAATACCATTTTTTCGGATAGAGGAATATCAAGATTATATAAGTCTTTTTCAAGCGAACCTGCATTGACCCCTATTCTAATAGGTATACTTTGTTGTTTAGCAAGAGTGACCACTTTTTCAACATTTTCTCTTTTTCCGATATTCCCGGGATTAAGTCTTAATGCATGAATTCCATTATTTATACATTGCACGGCAAGTTTGTAATCAAAGTGAATATCTGCAATAAGAGGAACCGGAGATTTTTTTACTATTTCTCTTATTGCATCTGCCGCATCTTGATTTAGTACGGCAAGTCTTACAAGCTCACATCCTTTATCAGCCATTTCCTTAATTTGGTTTAATGTGGAGTTTATATCTCTTGTGTCTGTATTGCACATTGATTGGACACTTATCGGTGCATCACCGCCGATTTTTACATTTCCTATTGTTAATTGTTTTGATTTTCTTCTGTTTATCATATTATTATAATATCACAAAAACATAGGAGAGAAAAATGAAGGTTGCCGTTTTATCTGATATTCATGGAAATTTTCAGGCTTTGGAAAGCGTTATGGAAGATGTTAAAGCAAATAATTGCGAACAGGTTTTTTGCCTTGGAGATTTGGCAATGGCGGGACCGCAGCCGAGGATGGTTATTGATTATGTAAGAAAGCAGAATAATTGGACGGTAATTCAAGGCAATACAGATAAAATGATAGCGGACTTTTCGCCCGAAATACTTCAGAATGTCAAAAACAATTTTCCTGTAATGGCAAATGCTCTTGCGGATGATGTTATTTTTATAGAAGAAGATAAAAAAGATTATTTAAGGAATTTGCCTGCTCAAAAGGAATTAACTCTGGAAGGTGTAAAACTTTTACTTGTTCATGGCTCTCCAAGACGAAATAATGAAGACATTCTGCCTGACATGCCTTTAAAGATAATAGAAGAAATGCTAGAGGGAACAAATGCTGATTTAATCTTCTGCGGACATACCCATGTTCCTGCAGGGTATCAAACAAATAAAAAGCAGACAGTTGTTAATGTCGGAAGTGCAGGGCGTCCCATGACTGAAGAGCCTAAAGCATGCTATGTAATTGCTGATTTTCAGGATGGAGGCTTTTCAATAGAACACAGGTTTATTGATTATGACAGGCAGACTGCGGCTGATATTATGTCTGCAAGAAATTTTGACGGCGCAGATAAGCTTGCTCAAATGATTTTACATCCTGTTTCAAGACATATTTAAATATTTGCTTTCAATTCTTTTGATGCATGATTTATTAATTCAGGAAGAATTTTTTCATAAATGGTTATTTCGTCCTGTTTTTTTACAGGAATACCGCTTTCAAAAATTTCGCCCAAATCATTTATGGTACACATAATGTGTTTTGTCATGTTGTCTTTTGAGTATCCTGAATATTGAAGTACAAGCGTTCTTGTTTCAGGATTTTTTGGTGATGCAATCGATGTCATCTGAAATCTTTCGACATTCGGATTGTCAAATTTATAGACTTTATTCAACTGCAGTTTTTTTGCAAAATTTTGAACAAGCCCTATACTTTCATCAGATAATCTGTTTAATTTACCTGAAAATGATACGCTGTCACAAGGTGTTGAATATAAATTGCTGCAGCGTTTGCTTCTTTCCTGAGGTGAAATTGTTTTTACATTTAAAAAATTTGTGCTTCTTATCGGGGAAATCATATATTTAACCTTTCATTATGTATCTTATAAATATCAAAGAAACTTTTTTTTGCTATTATAATTAAAAAATTTTTACATAACAATTATTTAAATAAAATTTTGCTAAAATTTTTGTTTATGCTACCATTCTCTTGTTAGAGGATACTTTTTATGTATATTAATAAAGAACAACTTGTTTCTTATATTAAAAAACTAAATGAACCTAAAGTTTTGGTTATAGGAGATCTTGCCATAGATGAAATGGTTTACGGAGATGCTGAACGCATTTCAAGAGAAGCTCCTGTTTTAATTTTGCTTCACTCTGAAACTAAACTTATTCTCGGAGCTGCATCTAATGCCGCTCATAACGTATCAACTTTAAATAACGGTAAAGTCAGTGTTATAGGTGTTTGCGGAGACGATTTTCAGGCAGGACAGCTCAGAGAAACTTTTGAAAAAGCAAACGTTAATTGCGGGCTTCTTGTAGTAGATCCGACAAGAAAAACAACGACAAAGACCAGAATTTCCGGCTCGATAACAACTTCAATTACGCAGCAAATCGTAAGAATTGACAGACAGACCAATGCTTTGTTAAGTCCGGAAATTGAAGAGGAAGTTCTTAAACAAATCGAAAGAGCTGTTCCGGAACACGATGCAATTATTTTGTCAAACTACCATATAGGGACTTTAACTCCTAAAATTATTCAGGAAACAATAAGATTAGCTAATCAATATAATAAAATTATAGTTGTTGATGCTCAAAAAGAGCTTGGAATTTATAAAAACGTTACTTCCATGACGCCAAATCTTCCTGATACGCAAAAATCAGTCGGTTTTTCTATTGAGAATGAAGAGGATTTAAAGCGTGCAGGAGATAAGCTGTTAAATGATACAAATGCAGATTCTGTATTAATTACATGCGGTGCTGACGGTATGTTTGTTACAGAAGGGCATGGAAATTATACAAAAATTCCGGTATTTAATAAATCGGAAGTGTTTGATGTTACAGGGGCCGGAGATACCGTTACCGCAGTGTACACTCTTGCACTGGCTGCCGGAGCCGATCCCGCATACGCCGCTATTATAGGTAATATTGCGGCAAGTCTGGTTGTTAAACAATTCGGATGTGCTACAACCACTGTTGATGAAATCCTGGATGCTGTTGATAAATTATAAGCATCGGATTTACAAACTTATGGAGAGAACTTTTATGGAAAAATTTAAACCTGTAGACCTGATTATTATTATTGGTGTAATTATTGCTTTGATTGTCGGATTTTTTACTTTCAAAAATTTCAGACAAACAGCAGCTAAACAAATCGAAGCAACTTCAAAAATATCTTTTCAGGTATATATCAGAGGCGTAACTTTGACCGGTAATCAAATTCCTTTGAAAGCCGATGATAAAACATTTATAAGTATCAGAAATGTACCGTATTCGGATTTGGATATTTTAGATGTAAAAGCTGACAGAAAGAAAATAGTTTTGCCTATTTTGAACAGTAAAAAAGTTATGGTTGTGGAAGACCCTTCACAGGCAAATGTATATGACCTTGTTGTAACTCTTTCAGATACTGCAAAAATAACCAAGGACGGTGCTGTTGTCGGCGGAAACAAAATTAAAATGGGACTTCCCATTACATTAGAAGGTAAAGACTACAAATTTAACGGGACTGTGTCTGATTTAAAAATTATGCCTGTGACAGATGATGATAAATTTCACGGTTCTTTAGAAACAAATGACAATGTTTAGTAATTTAATACGATTTACTCAGGAAAAAACTCAATATTTATATGAAAACAGCTTGTTTTTGCAAAATATAGACAAACTTATTTTTGCATCTGTTATTGCAGTATTTCTGTCATCAACTGTGATGTCATCAGACGTAATCGGATTTATTGCTTTGATAACTGTTTTTCTGACAATTGTAAAAATTCTGACAAAGCCTCATGAAAAATTAGATTGCAAAAATGTTGAATTATGGCTTCTGGCTTATTTTATGATAGTAATTATAAGTCTTGCGGGTTCAACACTTTTTCACTTGAGTTTAAAAGGTTTTTTCAAAACTTTTACTTATCTGGCTTTTTACTTTTCAATGGTTCAGTATCTTAAAAGTAACAGAAATAAGCTTCCGTATGTATTGGCAGCAATCGGAATATGTGTAAGCTTTGAAGCTGTTGCAGGCTTTTTGCAAAACTTTGCACATGTTGATGAAATTTCAACATGGCAGGATGTTTCTAAGTTAAATCCCGAAGAAGTAATGACAAGGGTTTACGGAACTCTGAAACCTTATAACCCTAATCTTTTAGGGGGATACTTTGTTGCAGGAATTCCGTCTTTATACGCTTTAGCTGCATATTATTTTGCCGGTAAAAAACTCAAATTTTCTCTTACGGCTTTGGCGTTTGCCCTGCTTTCAACAATTACTTTATTTTTAACGGGATGCCGCGGTTCATACATAGGAATGATGGTTATTTTAATCTCTATGTTTGCTGTTTCGGCAAAGTACTTATGGAATAACTATAAACAAATTTATTTAACCGCAGTCGGCAGTGTTATTGCTTTCGGAACTGCCGCAGTTCTATTTGTTTCTTCTCTTAGAGCAAGAGTTCTTTCCATATTTGCAATGCGTCAGGATTCTTCAAATTCATTCAGGTTTAATGTTTACCATTCTTCCGTTGAAATGTTTAAGGATAACTGGCTTCTGGGTATCGGAGTGGGAAATCAAAACTTCCGTGAGATTTACGGGCTTTATATGAAAACAGGTTTTGATGCTTTGAGTGCTTACAATATCTTTTTGGAAATTGCTGTTGAAAGCGGTATTTTTGCTCTGATTGCATTTATGGGATTTTTGATTACATTAATAAAAAATTCAATTAATTTTATATTAAAGTCAACTGATACAAAAGCAGTGATTATTTCATCTGCCGCGATTATTTCCATTATTGCGGTTTGTATTCACGGTCTGGTTGATACGGTATTTTTCAGACCGCAAATACAATTTATATTCTGGACGATGGTTGCAGTTGCAAGAACTGTCATATTTACCACGGATAATCGTCTTTAATTTCCCATCCGTCTGTCATGATTAATGCCGAACACCAAATTCCTTTACTTTTGGTATTACAGGCATAGTCTGCTGTGCTTTTCAATTTATTTCTGTCAAGTGTATTATACTTTCCGCTGTTTATGCCGCCATCTTTGTAACCGTATGGAACAAGTCCGTCAGGTGAAATAATTGAAAATACAAAAAAATCTTTTCCGAGCTGATTAGGCTTTTTGAACCCGTTAATGTCAATCGTAACGGATTTATATTTTGTCTGACTGGCATGTGTCATTACACCCATAATCGAACCGTTGCTGAGATATATATAAAAACTGTCTTTTTCTGTACACCAAACTTCTGACGTGCATTTTGTACCGTTCAAATTATTTATGATATATTGGTTGTTTAAATCCCTGTATTGAACCTCTTTATTTTTAATAAAATAACTTTGTAAATATCTGTAATAAAAATCTGTTCCGCTTAAAGTAAAGTCCCAGCTTGAAACATCACCGTTTTGCAGTTCTGAAAGTTTTATGGCCTGGGATATTTCTGTATAAGCTTTTTTTAACTGTGTAACCGTAACTTGTTTTTTGTAGTTTGCTACCAGAACAGGTAAAGTCAACGACGCAACTACTCCTATAATTCCTATTGTAATCAAAACTTCCGCTAAAGTGAACGCCCTAAAATTTTTCACACAAAGGTCTGTAAGTCTGATTAAACGCCGCTCTTGCGGGGGGGGGGCATTCTCAAAGTTGTTTGTATAGCCATTTTTAACTCCTTTTATTCTGTACAATTTTATTATTTACGACTTGGGTATTTTTGTCAATACAAGCCAGTTATTAAGCTTATATAAAGGCATGGAAATACTGTGCTAAACTTATATTATAGAGAAGGAGAAATTTTATGATACCTATTTTAGATTCAAAACGCCAATATGCTGCTATTGGTACAGAAGTAGAAAAAGCAGTTTGTGAAGTTTTACGTTCGGGGTCTTATATTTTAGGACCGAATACAAAAGCTTTGGAACAGGAATTAGCGGATTTTATCGGTTGTAAATACACTGTAGGCTTAAACTCAGGAACAGATGCATTGCATCTTGCATTACGTGCTCTGGATATCGGTGCCGGTGATGAAGTTATTACGGTCGCTTTTACATTTGTTGCAACAACTGAAGCTATAGGTATCGTTGGTGCAAAACCTGTTTTTGTTGATATTGATAAAGATACTTTTAATTTGGACGCTTCAAAATTAGAAGCTGCAATTACTCCGAAAACAAAAGCAATTATACCTGTTCACTTATACGGTCAGCCTTGTGATATGGATACTATTATGGCTGTTGCAAAAAAACATAATATCCATGTAATAGAAGACTGCTGCCAGGCAATCGGTGCTTTGTATAAAGGTAAAATGGTCGGAACTTTCGGTGATTTTGGCTGTTTAAGCTTCTATCCTACCAAAAACTTAGGCGGTATGGGGGACGGCGGTCTTATTATGACAAGTGATGAAAAATTACGTGACAGAGTTATTGCTCTAAGAAATCATGGCGGTGCTGTCCGTTATCATCATGATGAAATCGGCGTAAACAGCCGTCTTGATGAAATTCAGGCAGCAATTTTACGTGTTAAACTTCCTCATATTAAAGAGTGGAACGAAGCAAGACGTAAACATGCTTATTACTATAACGAATTATTTAAAGATTGTGCGGATATTCAAACTCCCGTAGAATTGGATGATACATATTGTGTATACCACCAGTACACGGTAAAAATTCCTAACCGTGATGAAGTTCATAAAATGCTTCAGGAACGCGGTATAGGTGCAATGCTTTATTATCCTATTCCGCTGCATTTGCAGAAAGTTCATGAATATTTAGGCGTGGGCAAAGGTTCACTTCCTGTTTCTGAAAAGAATACTGAAATGGTTATTTCATTGCCTATGTTCCCTGAATTAACAGAAGAAGAACAAAGAACCGTAGCATCAACATTGATTGAGTGTATTGAAAAATCAAAATCAAAAGCTTCGGTATAACCATAACTAAAATATAAAAAAAGACGATAACCGCAAGTTATCGTCTTTTTTATGCGGTAAATATTCTGGTTGCAGTTTCGGGCGGTCTGAAGAAGGGATTTAATCCGACATTATTTCCGCCGTCATTAAATGCAATATCAAAATTTCTGGAATCAAACTTAGTTGTAGTGTGCTGTGCTGTCAAACTTAAAAATTGGTTTTGATTATTAAACTGTGAAACCTTGCTGTAATCGTAATCCGTATTTTGGAGCGTAATTTTTTCAACGGCAGACGTAGATGCCGGTTGAACACCCGATATTGCTTCTATTCCGTTTAATCCGCCCTGTCCGTTTGCCATATTATCCTCTTTTTACGCAAATAAGTTTAATGTTCTTGTAACTTCTTCACAGAAACCGTTTTTGTATGTATATTCAGTCGGAGGTTCTCCGTTAACCTGCCCGACATATCCTTCTGTCGGATACTGCCACAATCCCAAACTTCTGGTGTTTGCGAAGGGGTTTTCTCCTCCAACCGAGTTAACCGAATGCCTGTTTACATCTGTATATAATTTTACGGCTTCTACCGGAAATGTCTTTTCACGGTAAACAGCATCAATTTTGCCTATTGCTGTCATAATGAATTTTCCTATTAGATACGTTATATATATAAAGTATATATATGTTTAAAAATTGCCTTTTTGTAAATCTATCCCTTAATATAATTTAACATATCCGGCCGCATTATCTTATACCCATAAATAATCCAAAAATAACATAATATTAAGTTTTGTAAAGTGTAAATTATACACTATATGCGCATTTTCAGGATTGCCCGAAAAAATATTAATCCATTCTATTGACATTTAAAATCTTATATGCAATAATAATTACATAAGATTTAAGTGTAGTCGAAACACTAAATATAAATAGATTCATTAACCCCAAAAACATATAAACTCCTAAATAATAAACACTAAAAGAGACCATTAGGATGCAGAAAACGACCCACTCAGAAATGAGTGGTTTTTTTTATATTTTGTAGTCTATCCCGTGTTTTTCAAATAAATCGTTAAATAAAGACTTATTTTCATTTATATCTTTATTTGTTAAAGTCATAGGTAAATCTTCTTTAAAGTTCATGCCTGCAGATGAAGCTGTTCGGTTCCAGGGAAGATTTTCTTGTTTGGTTTTATTTACATAAGAGATAATGAAATCCGGCAATTCTGTGTAATAATTATGTTCATTATTTATTGCCCCGTTAATAAATATGTCGGCAAATATGTCATCGGCCTTTTTAGAGAATTCTTTCATTGAAGGTTCTTCTATGGATGCTATTCTGTTAAGAATATCCATCATTGAATCATAGGTTAATATTTCGGGACGGAATTTATATTTTAAATGGAACGGGATTGCTTCATTAAGAGAAAATATTCTTATTTTTCTCAGATTATTTTCAATTACATCAATAATGCTTGCGAGGCGCATTATTTCTCCAAGTCCTTTGTGTTTACCGTTACTGTATGCATCTATACGGTGACCGTGAAGAGTTTTTTCGTTTATGCTGAAACTGTTTGTGCCGACCACGTTATTATTCTTATCTATCAGTATAGTTTTTAATTTGTCTTCATCTTTAATTGTTGACACCAAAACAGGTTCACCGTCATTAGTCAGGGCATTTAATGAACTGATAATTTTATATTTCCCGATTTGTCTGAATTCCGGTTTCGGGGGGGGGGCGATTTTACTGAACTTTATCATGTCAGATATAAAACACGTAAATGTAATTTTTTCAGTTCTTTTTTATAATTATTAAGTTTCTTGTATGATTTTCTTCAAGCGGCAGGTCATATTTTATTATATCTGTGACTTCTGCATTATATTTTTTTAAAATATTTTTTGCTTCTTTAATTTCTTCTTCCGTACGAATTGATTTGTATGCGATAAAATATCCGTTTTTATTTAAAAGCGGCATTGCATAACCGATTATTATTTTTAAAGGTGCAACTGCACGTGAAGTTATAATATCAAATTTGTCTTTAATATTTTCGGCCCTGTCGCATATTGTATGCAGATTTTGGATATTAAGCACGGCTTTTATATTTTCAATTGCATTAATTTTTTTTCTTATGCTGTCTAAAGCGAAAACTTCAATATCAGGGTAAGCCAGAGCTGTAGGAACGGAAGGAAAGCCGCCGCCTGTTCCTATATCAAGAAGTTTTGAGCCGGAAGGTTTATATTTCTCAAAGAATTTTTCTATTGAAAGGCTGTCAAAAATATGCTTTTCCCACAAAAATTTTTCATCATTTTTAGAGATAAGATTAAGTTTAGAATTTTGATTTAAAAAAGCTTTTATATAGTCAGTAAAAAATTCTTTATTTTTCATTGTATTCCTAATTTCTGTATATCATTAATCCGTAATTCAATTTTCATAATATTGTCTTTCGTAAAATTATTTAATGCAAGTTTATGTGCGCTATTATAGTAACTCAGAGCGTTTTTATAATCTTTTCTTTTATAATAAAAATCTCCGAGAGCAACATCTGACGATGCAATATAAAAAGTTTCATTTAATTCAACTGCACAGGCTTTTGCTTTTTTCAGATATTCGAGGCTTTTTTCAGGTGCTTTGTATGAATTTATTTCCGCAAGTTTCATGGAAGAAACATATATTCCGTTATAGTTTTGTTTTAATTCATCTAAACGGAGACTTTCTTGTAAATATTTTACTGCTAAATCAGATTTGCCGTTTTCATCATAAACAGATGCAAGATTTGACAGTGCTGATGAAAGATAAAGATTGATATTCGGATCTTGAGAGGTTTCAACGCATTTTTTGTAATATTTAACGGCGTTTTCAATATCACAGTCCTCATCACAGTTAAGCGCATATTTGAAATATAATTCGGCAAGAACATTTTTCTCAATTCCGCTGACAGATGCCGGGAGCGCTTCTTTGATACTGTTTCCGGTAATATTTGCAAGCAGAAGTTTTGACTTGATTTTTAAATTGGGTGAAATATCTTCATCAAGTACCTCGTTAAGAATGTTTTCCGCTCTGTCACGTTTAAATGTTATATAGTAAATATTTGCTATTTCATATTTACATTCGTTTATTTTTTCCGTATCGCCGGTTGATACATAAAATTCAACCGCCAGTTCAAAATATTTTAACGCATTAAACCAGTCAGACATTTTATTAAAGTTTTGAGCCAATTTTGTATAAAGCAAAGGAAGAAATGTGTAATAATCATCGTCAGTATTCATTGTTAATGCTTTTTGATAAATCATTACCACTTTTTGATAATTAAACTTTTGTTCTTCCTGTTTTGCGAGATTAATCAAATTAACCAGTGATAAATTTTTTATTTCTTCAAGAGCTTTGTTCTGTTGATTTGATATATCTACAAATTTGTTTATTGAATTTGCTATTTTATCCATAATCACAGTTTCATCTTCTTCGGAAGCAAAAATAAATGAAATCTTTTTAAGATTTTCATCTTTTTCCTGTTTTGCAGGTGTAATTTCCTGATAAATTTTCTTTTCCGCAGGCTGAATTTCTTGAACGGTTTTTTGCGGCAAAACAGGTTTCTTAGGAATGAAAAGACTGTGGTATTCAATTTCTTTGCGCATTGTCTGTCTTGAAATCAATAAATCTCTTTCAAGAGGCTTGAGAGGTAATTGCGTATTATATAATTCAACGCAGTTTTTATGTATTTTTACGGCAATATTTTCTGCTATGGAGTTTTCCGCAATAATTTTATAATAATCCTGCAGATATATCATTGAACCTTCTCTTGTCAAAACCAGATTGTCCGTAAAATAAGCTATTTTGTCCGCGTCATAAAGATTTAATGTTTTTAAAAGGCTTATGTTAACGGGATGGCGCATGAGCGTCAAAAATCTTACAAGATGCCCGCTGACAGGATCCACCAGAGAAAGAGCTTCACGTAATATAAAATCATTAAATGAAAGAAAACTTTTTGTATAACCTGACAGAAAGTCCGTTAAACCCAGTTTTCTTATCTGCATAATCTTAACGGCAAGCGATGTATAGAAAAAATATCCGCGGGAATATTTATACAATTCATCCGACAAGGGACCTATTTGTTTAATATCTTCGGACTTAAGATATTTTTCAAAAATACCTTTTTCTAAAGCAGTTACGGAAACTTTTTCATAATCAATATTATTAAAATCTTCATAATCAAATTTTCTGGAAATAACAATTATTTTCACTTTTCCTGATTTGGCGATGTGTGAAAAAAAATTTAGTATTTCCTGTTTGTTATCTTTCAAAATCTGTTCAAATGAATTGATAACAATAAGCACCGGTTTGCTGATCGAATCGAAATAGGCGTTAATTTTTTGTGTAAAATTTTCTGTTCGGGCTTTCGGAACCTCAATAACATTTTGTACTGTCAGCCTTTTAAAACAGTCAAAAAATTCCAGTAATATGTCATCAAGTATTGTTGTTTCAAAACAATTGTATTTTAACGTAATAACATCATCTTTTAAAAAAGAAAGAGCCTGATTTACTACATAAATCTTTCCCGTTCCCATAAACCCGTTTACCAGAAGCAGCGGTGCGGAAGAAGTTAAAAAGTCCGTAATCTTTTCTATCCTGCTGATATTATTTTCAATAAGAAAAGGATTAATTCCGATATCTTGTTTTAATATTGTTTTTTTGTCCGCAGTCTCTGCTATAAATTCCATAAAGCTATATTAATAGATTTCTTAAAATTTTGCAAATCAAATATTTTTATAGTACAATCTTATTATAATAGTAAACCAAGGGGAAACGGATGGAATTTTTCAGAAAGCACCAGAGGGCAATAGTCGCAATAATTGCAGTAACTTTCATTGCGTGGACTGTCGGATTAATGCTGTTGCCTCTTATGGTTAAATAGATATGCGTATAAGTAAATTTATTAAAAAATTATTTATAGTTTTTATTGCACTGCTTATAGGGAATATAAGCCTGCTTGCCGATGCAAACCAGCTTAAAACAATACAGCATAAGCAAAGGGTTACGCATGAAAAAATAAAACGCCTTAAAGTTCTGGAACATCTTGAAAAGAATAAACTTTATAAAAATCAGCAAAGACTTGAACAGGCGTCAAATAATTTACAGCAGTCTAAAAATCAGTACTCAAGCCTTGAGGCTCAGTTAGCACAAATGGAAAAAGATTTGACAGCTTCAATTGCGGAATTTAACAAAGCAAATGTTGATATGAGAAAAAGAATCAGGCAGGTATATAAAAATCAGAGAACAGGTATGTTCCAACTGATTTTGACGGCTAAAGACCTAAATTCTCTTTTAGATGTAGTATATTTTGAAAAAATTGTTCTTAAAAAGGATTATGCTAAAATTGTTGCCGTAAGAGCAAAATCTCAAAAAATTGCTTTAATGAAAAAAGGTATTGAAGCAAAAAAAATTGCCCTTGCCCAATCTATTCAACAAATTAATTCTCAACAAAAAAATATTAAGTATGCAATTGCTCAAAACCAGAGCATGATTAATAAATACAAAACAGACCGTAAAACTTATGAAAGAGCGGAAAGAGAGCTGGCACGGCAGTCTGCAAGTATACAAAGTATGATTGCCAGAAACCGCGGAAGTTCAACAGTTAAAGTTACATCTGCAGGTTTTATGAAGCCAATCGGCGGAAGAATAACTTCTCCTTTCGGCTGGAGAACACACCCTATTTTTAACAGCAGAACTTTCCACTCGGGCGTTGATATTGCAGGTCCTAACAGAGGCAGTATCAGAGCTTCAAATTCCGGTAAAGTAATTTATTCGGGCTGGTACGGAGGTTACGGAAAAGTTGTAATTCTTGATCACGGTGTTGTTAACGGACGTCCCACGACTACTCTTTATGCACATATGTCATCTATAAGAGTGGGGCAGGGGCAGTTTGTAAAAAAAGGCGAAGTTGTCGGATATGAAGGTACTACAGGATACAGTACGGGGCCTCACGTTCACTTCGAAGTAAGAATTAACGGTAAACCAAACAATCCGTTAAATTATATTTAATGAAGGCAGGAAATTGAAAAAAAATCTTTTAATTACAGCATTAATATTGGCAGTATCATCTCATACGGCTTTTGCCGCCGAGATTATTAAATCTCCCGAGGATTTGGAGCAGGTATTTACTGACAGTTTCTATGAATCTCCTATTTCCGCTCCCATGCCTAAAGTTGAAGTACAGGAAGGAAGTACTATAAAACCTGTCAGAGGTATGCCTGTTTTTAAAAAAGTTCGTATTAAAGTTACCAACCGTTTAAGAGAAAAAGAATATAAGAAAACTCTGAAACTTCTTGAAAAAGAAAAACAGGAACGGGCTAAACAAGAAGCTTTGGAGCAAGAAGAACTCAATAAAGAATTGAATATTAATTTTAAAGAGCCGGAGCAAAAAGAAGAGGCTTCTAAAGTTGATAAACAAAAAGAAAATATAAAAAATGAACCTGCAGAAAAAACTCTGGAGCTTGAAGGCGGCGTAAAAGAACATGTTACATCAAATGATGTTGTTCTTGATGCCGATAATATTGACTATGATGATAAAACTCTGGATATAATTGCAACAGGTTCTCCTGTTTTGATTTTTCCGCCTCAGAATGTAACTATTAAAGCTGATAAAATGATTTATAACAATGCTTCTAATACCTTAAAAGCATACGGCAAAGTTGAAGTTATAAGAGACGGAAAAAGTATTTTCGGCGATTATATGCAGATTAACATGAATGAAGAAAATGCATTTCTTGATAATATGCAGACTAAAGCATCCATGATGACAGTCAGAGCAAGAAAATCTGAAATGGAAGATGATAAAATTATTTTGCATGACGGTAAATTATCTTCAGAAGAGTCTTATATTCTTGATTTCCATACAAAGATGATTGGCGGCAACAACTTTAACAGAATGATTATAGATGACGAAGAAAAATCGTCTATAACTGATGAGTTTGGTGATACCGCAATAAATATTAAAGCAAAGGACATTATTATCAATGCTAAACGGGATCACGATGTTATAACCCTGAAAAAAGCTCAAATTACATACGGGGATAAGAAATTATTTACATTCCCCTCTATTACCGCGCATACTAATAAAAAACGGGAATTTTTCGATGCAAATTATCCCGAATTCGGATCCCGCGGAAGATTAGGTATGTTTGCAGGTCCGGGGTTTGTGTTTGATACTCCGCTGCAAAGCGGTTCTACATTAAAAGTTATGCCCATCTTGAATAATAAAAGCGGGCTTGGTTTCGGCGGAATGCTGAAATACCGCAGTGCAACCAACTATACTGACTTTGCATACGGGTCTTCTGCCGATGTTTTTATATTAAAAGGTAAACAGTATTTTGATGATAAGTTATATATGCAGTACGGTGCGAATTCATATATGGATGAATGGTTCTTCGGCCCGAGAATGCCGAAATATACTGCAGAACTTATTTACCATGACAGAGGTGTAATCCCTTCAACTATAGGTAAGGGGTTAAATTTAGATTTTAGACATCGTTTCGGTTTAGGATATATGCAGAATAACGATTATAACAGACATGGTGAAAGTATTGCCCGTAATGATGTCGGTACAATAAGAACAAGATACATGGCGGAAGCTGCACAAACTTTGTTTAATTATACCGATAAAGAAAAGCTCAGATCTTTAAATCTTGCTTTGGTAATGCAGGGTAGTGCTGCTTTATACGGAACCGGTGATACTCAGTTTGTCGGAAGAATAGGTCCACGCGTACATACACAATATAAATACTGGATGCAGGATATAGGCTTTTTTGCTTCCGCTTATCAGGACGGTACTCCTATGCAGATGTATGATATGTACAGATACGGACACGCAAATGTTTATATAAGAGAAGCTTTACGTCTTAATAAATTTTTGACAGTAGCCTGGTCAGGTTCTTTGACTTTAACAGGAGATTCGCCTAACGGTGATATGTTCCAGGAAAATTCCTTTATCGTTGCATTAGGTCCTGATGATTTTAAAGTAAATATAGGTTATGACTGGGTTAGACAGCAAACTTATTTTGCTTTTGTTGTTGCAATGGATACAAAAGGTTCTTCTGTTGAGTTTGAACGTATGGAAATTAAACACCCTGATCGTCTTGCAAGGAGTGAACAGGAAGATGTAGAATTAAAAGTGTATGACTTGGAAAATACATCTGCAGATAATAAGAAATTACAGAAAAAGATGATGTATGCAGAGGTTATAGATATTGAGGATCCTGATAAGGAACAGATATAGATGAATGAATTGAAAAAACTGAAAGAAGAAATAATTGAATACGGCAGACTTGCAGGTTTAAAGAATTTTACTCCGGGATATTCCGGAAACATTTCCGCAAGATACGGAGATAAAATTCTGATAACGTCGACAGGCTCTGCAAACGGATATCTTTCAGAGGATGAACTTGTTTTAATAGACTATGACGGTAATACTGTATGCGGCGGAAAGAAAGCATCTTCAGAAAAGATGCTTCATATTGAATTTTACAGGCAAAGACCTGACGTAAACTATATTATTCATGTGCATTCACCTTATTTAAGTTCTTTTGCCTGCTCTCATATTCCTCTGGATGAACCTGTAATGGCAGAAAATGTATTTTACTTCGGACAAATTCCGCTTGCTGAGTACGGGCTTCCGTCCTCGATGGATCTGGTTGAGAAAACCGCAAAGTATTTTAAGGATTATGATGCAGTGTTAATGGCAAATCACGGTTTTATTGTCGGTGATAAAACAATTAAAGATGCTTTTTTAAAGCTTGAATTGGCAGAATCTTATGCTCAAGTTGTTTTTAATACAAAAATGATGGGCGGTGCCGTATTATTTAATGAACATCAGGTCGATGAAATAAATTCTTTAAAAAAATAGTTGTGATATAATAATTCATAGTAAAAGAGGAAATTAAAAGTGTCAATAATGTTGGAAAATAAACAGGGATTAATAGCGGGAGACGGTATATTACCGATTGAAATGGCGCGTCACGCAAAAGAAAACGGCTTTGAGGTCGTTTGTATTTCTCTTGCAAATGATAATTTAAGACAGTTAAAAAAATACTGTTCAAAAGTTTATTCTTGCCACCCGGGTGAAGTTAACAGAATTGAAAAGATTTTAAAAGACGAAGAAATAAAACAGGCAACTTTTCTCGGAAAAGTTCATAAACGTGTTCTTTTACAGCTTCATAAATTTGATGCCCGCGCTATTGAAATTTTGAAAGCTGCTCAAAGGTTAAATGATGATAAAGTAATGCTTTTGATTGTCAATGAATTTGAAAAACTCGGTATTACTGTACTTGACCAGACAATTTTTATTAAAAATCTGATGATACCTTCGGGAGTTTTGGGAAAACTTAAACCGTCCGATGCTCAGATGGAAGATGTAAATTACGGATTTTGGCTCGCCAAAGAAATGGGCAAAATTGATGTAGGGCAGTCAGTTGTGATTAAAGATAAAATGATTATGGCTGTAGAAGCTATTGAGGGCACGGATATGTGTATAAAACGCGGTTCAAAGCTTGCCAAAAAAGGTGCTGTTGTTGTTAAAGTTGCAAAGCCATCTCAGGATAAAAGGTTTGATATCCCTGCAATAGGATTAAGAACATTAAAGACAATGAAAAAATATAAGGCTGATTTAATTGCTGTAGAGGCTAATGAAACAATTATTGTTGATCAGGAAAAAGTAATTAAATTTGCGGATGAAAATGATATTGTAATAATGGCAGTATAGTATGAAAAAACTTTTTATTGTAACGGGAGAATATTCGGGAGATATTCACGCATCACATGTTGTGAAGGCTTTGCGTTCAATAAATCCCGATATTGAAATTGAAGGCATCGGCGGTGAAAATTTAAAAAATGCAGGTGTAAAACTTTTTTCTGACCAGAGAAAAATGGGTGCTGTCGGATTAAGCCCCAAAATAGTTCTTGACCATTTTACTCTGGGAAAACGCGTTGTGGATTATCTTACTAAAGAATATAAACCTGATTTGGTATTACTCATAGATTACGGCGTGTTTAATCTTAATATTTCAAAGTTTTTGAAACGTGCAGGTATAAAAGTATTTTATTATATTCCGCCTCAGGTTTGGGCAAGCCGCAAGTGGCGTATTAACACCATTAAGAAAAATATTGATGAAGTTCTTTGTATATTTCCTTTCGAAAAAGAAATGTACGAAAGTTATGGTATTAAAACACATTATTGCGGGCATCCTCTTGTGTCGCAGCTCCCTGACAGAGCTGCAAGGGATGAGTTTTTTGAAAAACACGGGTTAGATAAAAATAAAAAACTTGTTTCAATATTCCCCGGCTCCAGAGTGTTTGAGTTAAAATATTTGATGAATGTTTTTATTAAGACTGCTGAGAATTTGCAGAAAAAGCACCCTGATTTGCAATTTTGCGTATCCCATGCTCCCAATTTATCTGATAATGTCTATAATAAATTCCTGAAAAATTCTCCGTTTAAAGTTATTAAAGGAGAAAATCAGGCATTGTTAAGTGTATCCGATGCTTTAATGCTTGCATCAGGAACTGTTGCTCTGGAGGCATGTTTATATCAAACCCCCATGATTATAGCTTACAGAGGACCATGGCTGTTTTATTTAATATATCTTATCGTAAGATGTATTAAAAGGGTTTCTCTGCCAAATATTATTGCAGACAAGTACATTATTCCCGAGATTTTGCAAGGGGATGTGAATGTTCATAAAATATCTTATGAGATTGAAAAACTTTTATTCGATAACGAATACAGAGCTAAAAATATAGAAGAACTCGGGGAAGTAAAAGCTTTGTTGTCCGATAAAATTTCGTCAGAAGAAGCTGCAGGAGTAATTGCGGAAGCTCTTTCTTAGTTAATAATTCTTTAGAAACAGGCAATATTTTTCTGATTAATGCGTTAATATATATAGGTAGCGTATGATTAATCAGGTATTGAGTGTAAATACTGCTCAAACAAGAGCATTCAGTAATTTCTCACAGCCGAAAAACGGCTACTATATTAACGCGCCTTTTAACGAGGAGGAAAAGAAAGAAAATAATCATAAGCTCGGCAAAACTATTGCAATATCTGCTCTTGTTGTCGGTTTTGGCACTCTTGCCGTTTTGAGCGGCGGGTTGAACAAAGGTACGGCCAAACTTTTGAACAGGTGGAAACTTAAATTGGAACAAAAGATGGCTAAAGGCAGCAGATTTAAGAACTTCTACAGGTTTACAGCAGGTAAAATTGATACATTTTTGGCAAAAACAGAAAGTATTAATAACTTTACAACATTAAAGGATGTTGCTTTTCAGCGTTTAATGTGGGGTAAAGACGGCAGCAGAAGCTTTACTCGTAAAATACATGAAGGCGTTACAAAATTCTTTGACAGGATAAGCAGAAAAACAGTAAATTCTTCATATTCAAATACCTATGATAAATTTGCGGGCTTGACCGAATACTTTGCATCTGTTAATGAGAAAATACTCAGCCGCCGCGGCAATGACCCTAAATATGCGAATATTATAGAAAATATAAATCGCAGAATTGCAACAGTAAATACAAATTTGGATAAAGGTTTTGGCATAAACGCGCGTAATGAAAGGTTAAAGGATATTCAGAAGGCTTCTGACGGTCTGTTTGAATTCTTCTGGGATGCAAGTTTAAGTGATGTCAGAAACTTTAAATCGAAAAATATGTGGCAGTCATTTATTGCAGAAGATTATCTTATTCCCGCAAAGCTGCAGTTGGGAAACAGGGCAGGACTTTTAAGACAGACTATAACACATGACATAAACGACAACTATAAAGCTACGATTAAGGCATTAGATAATATTCAGAAATTTGTTAACCCTTCAGATATGTCAACAAATGACATTTTGAACAGCCTTAGAAATAACTTAAATAAATATAAGAAACTTTCGGGCAAAGAAGAAATTGTTCAGAGGAATGAACTGAATAAAGAAATTATAACTAATTTGAGAAAACTCGGTGATAATTTCACTGAAATGTCATCAAAATATAATTATAATTCTGATGCGGCAAAAGCAATATCAAAATATGTTTCGGAAGTTGAAAACATTATATCTAAGAGTTCAAAAGGTGAACTTCAAGAAATTTTAACCCTCTATAAAGGGATTTTACCGCGCAGTGAGTACTTGAAACTAAAAGCAAAAGTTAACTCCGCTATAAAATCTCTGGATAAATCAATTGATATTGAAACAATTCAGTATTTTGACAAAGCAAGGGATTTAAAACTCGGTTCGGCACCTACGGATGTTCTTTCTATTCTTGGAGCAGTCGGAGCTGTAGGGTATTACCTGAATAAAGCCGAAAGTAAAGATGATAAATATTCGGTATCGTTGAGATACGGTATTCCCGCAATAGGAGCAATTGCAACTTCGCTTTACTGTACGGCAAGACTTGTGTCAGGCGGTAAAGCAATGCTTTTCGGTTTATTATCAGGCTGGGTTATGAATAAAGCAGGAGTTGTGGTTGATGATGCACGTAAAAAATATTCTCTTGATGTGTCTTTGCATAACAGAGAAATTCTTAAACCTCAACCGGATAAAGTATAACAATTAATTTCCTTTCTGCTAAAATCAGTAAAAAAGGATTTTAATATGGTTGCTACAGATAATTCAATAAGATATAAACTTGAACAAAGAGAAATAGATACATTAAGTGAATTCGCCACAAAAAGCCGCTTTTCAAAAGGCAGAAAAGTAAAAGAAGAACCTTGTTCGCTGCGCACAGATTTTCAGCGTGACAGGGACAGAATTCTTCATTCAAAAGCTTTCAGACGTTTAAAGCATAAAACACAGGTATTTTTATCTCCGTTTGACGATCACTTTAGAACTCGTTTGACACATACGCTTGAAGTTTCCCAAATAGGACGTACAATTGCAAGAGCCCTTGATTTTAATGAGGATTTGGTTGAAGCGATTGCACTGGGACATGATCTTGGTCATACTCCTTTCGGTCATTGCGGTGAAGGGGTACTAAATGAACTTGTTAATGGCGGATTTCATCATAATATTCAAAGCGTCAGGGTTGTTGAAGTTTTAGAGCACCTTAATTTATGTCAGGAAACAATAGACGGAATATTAACGCATACATGGGGATATACTCCTAAAACTCCTGAAGCGCAAATTGTTCAGCTTGCTGATAAAATAGCATATATTAATCATGATATTGAAGATTCAATACGTGCAGGAATAATTTCAGAAAGCGATTTGCCTAAAGACTGCATTGATTATTTCTCATCAATCCAAAGTCAGCGCTTAAACAAGATGATAAATGAAATTGTTTCAAATTCAGTCGGCAAGCCAAATGTTGCAATGAGCGAGGAAGGCTGGCATTATACAACAAAATTACGTCAATGGATGTTTGAAAATGTCTACGAGGATTCATCCCCTGCAAAACTGGAAGAAAGAAAAGCACGAAATGTTATAAGAGAGTTATTCTTCCTGTACTGTGATATGCTCAAACCTGTTTGCGAAGAAAGTAAAATTGAAAGAATTGTAACTGATTACATTTCAGGAATGACAGACCGCTATGCGGTTGAAAAATTTAAAGAAAACTTTATTCCTAAAGGTTTACAATGCGGCGCAAAAGAAGATTATCTTTTTAAACTTGCCAAAATTTATTAACTTTCTGTTTTAAACATCTATACAAACATCTTCATATATGTTATAATAGTATTGTGATACTAAGAGCAATATGAGGATTATTATGAAGAAGATTAATCTGTGCGCATTTTTGCGTAAAGAAGCCTTTTTTAGGCTGCCTGAACGCGGGTTATCAGCCTACACTTTAGCTGAAATAATTGTGGTAATGCTGATAATTGCGGTAATTGTTGCCGTAACAATCGGTATAACCAAAGCTAAATTGGATAACATTGTATCTTATACTTATTACAATGCCTATTCTACATTACGGTCTATCTCGACAGAAATGTTAGCTGACTGGGACCCGCAGGATCCTGAATATAAACAGGCTAATCTTGGTAATAATTATTTGGCTGGATTTAACGATAAAATCAAAAACAATATATCAGCTTTTTTTAGAAATTTTACAGAACAACCTGCTTGTGCAATCGGCGTGGTTCAAGACTGTCGTTTGATAATGGCTTTTGATAAGAGTGATTGTGCTAGGCAAGGTGCTTATTGGTGTAATGCCACCAACTCTTGTGTGTCTGTGGCAAGATGTTGTAATAATACTCCTAGCGGTGGCGGTAATATCGATACAGGATTAAAATGTACTCCTCCATATTATGCTGATGTTTATGGTAAGTGTGTAATAAACTGTTGGGACGGATCAACCGCAACAAGTCAATCAGCTTGTCCAACAAAAGTAACTTGTTGGGACGGCAGTTATACAACTAATGCTTCCAAATGTCCTCCTAAGATTACTTGTTGTGACGGTAGTAATAAAACAGACGCTTCTCAATGTCCCAAACAGGAAACTTGTTGGGATGGCAGTACTGTTTGTGGCGGAAGTTGTCCGCCAAAGATTGGTTGCTGCGACGGCAGTTATAAAACAGATGCTTCTCAGTGCCCGAAGCAGGAAAGTTGTTGGGATGGGAGTACTGTCTGCGGCGGCAGTTGTCCTCCCAAGATCACTTGTTGGGATGGAACTAATGTAACAAATTCGTCTAATTGCCCTTCTTATGTAACCTGCTGGAATGGAAATAAAGCACATAACTGGTCAGAGTGCCCTGCATGTACTAATAAACCGAGTAAACTACCTTGCGGTCAGGGTTGGGATGAACACACTTGCCAATTAACAGGTACGGCGAAAACTTGTCCTTCCGGTCAGCACTTAAACAGCAGTTGTAATTGTGTAAACGACTGTCCAAGCAATATATCCCCTTGCAATATCTGCAGTGATGAAACAGGTATTGTCTCTCAAAATCCTGCCATTAACCGTACTTGCAGTGATGAAGCTTATGAATGGAGTGAGGAACAGTGCAAATGCATAGTCTCCCCTCGCACCTTGCCCCGTAAAGGAATGAATTTCTGTAAATTATTTGAACGTCATGCCAATATCATGAGCGGTAGTTCAGTCTGCAGCGGCAGTGTAATCTCTACTGGTACAACTGATTTTTCAAATAAGTCTCCAGATATTACATTACGAAACGGCTTGCGTGTTTATAATATGCATAGCGATGCAGGTGCTATCTCCATGTTAGCCAATAATACTCAAGGCGGTGTTTATGACGGTGTTCCAAATACTAATTCTTACGGCTATACAGTTTATGTAGATATTGACGGTGCAAAAGGGGATTCTCAATTATGGAGTGATGTTTATCCGTTCTACATCACGTTATCTGGTAAAATCATCCCTGGATATGACACATCTAACCCTGAACAAAGCGGCGGTGACAGTGTTCGCCATTTACAGGTAAGCGTAGAGAATGAGAATTACGCAAACGGAAAACGCAGTACCAAGTGGCTTGCAAAAAGTGTTCCTTTTAAGGAAGGCGCTTGTATCGCGGGTTATGTCGGCGATGGTACTCCCTATTGTAAGAACGGCACCTCTTATACTCAGGCTTCCGAATGCACGAGTAATATAAACAGTATCTGCCGAGTCAAGCAAATTCAGCCTGTAAAGTTTTTCTTCTAGCTCAAAGCTCTATAGTATCATAATAAATTAATGAGTTAGATGCGGCGTCAAGTAAAACTTGACGCCTTTTTCTTTTTTAATCAAGAAGCGTTTTACCGTGTAAATCTGTGCCGCCTGTTTTTATAAGATTATATTTATCTGCAATTTTTTCAACTGTTTTTGCCTTATGGAATTTAATAATTCCTCTGTGACGTTTGTAGGGGTAGTAGACTTCCAGACCGTCAAGACCGTATGATATGAGCTTCTTTACAAATTTGTCCAAATTTATTGCCCAACAGCAGGCAGGATGAGCAAGAACCGCTATGCCTCCTGCATTATGAATTGCCTGTATAAGTTTTTTTATATCTCGTTTTGAAAAAATTCTTACTATGTCTAATTCTGTTTCTTTTTTTGTTTTTGCACAGAATGATAAAAGTTCACTATTGTGAATATCTATATTATATGCCAGAAGATGCATGAATACATAGCCGCACCATACATCAAATTCAATGCCCGTCATTACAATATTTTCTTTAAGAATATCTGTTTTGTGATAGGCTTCAACCGTATTATGATCGCAGAATGTAATCTTCTTGTAACCGAGTTCCTTTGCCTGTTTTAAAATATCATTAACATCGCCTTTCCCGTCTGAAAAAGTCGAGTGTAAATGAAGGTTAACCTTATTGTTTATAAAATCTTCTTTTGTAAATTTTTCCATATTTGTAATAAAATTATTATACAATAAATTAAAAGTATTTAACAGGAGAGATATGGCAAAAGAAGATAAAAGTGTTTGGTTAATATTTTTTGAAGGTATAAAAATTTATTGTTTAAATATCCATAAATTTTTGTTATATATGGCTTTTCCTGTTCTGGGGCAGTTAATCGGACTTTTTTTAATTTTCGGTCTGACTTATTGGTACACTCAAAATTTACAGGAATTAACTGCGAAATTTCCGCTGTTAAATGATTTGTCCGTAATGCTTTTATGCATAATTCTCTCGATTATTCCGGGACTTTTGATATGGGCAAAAGCTTTCTGGGATTATCTTGTTTCATACGGTGCGTTGAATTCTATGACCGATGGTTATTTAAATACGGGAAGGGTTTATGATTTTAAGGCTCATAACTCTGTTGTCACACAAAAAACATTTTCTTTCATAGCGTTATGGCTTTTATTCAGTGTGTTTACACTAATTGCTGTAATTCCGATTTTTTGGATTATAGGTTTTGTATTTTTCATTTATTTTATATTGATTTTTCAAGTGTTTGCTTTTGAAAACGGTTTGTCGCCTGTCGGATATTTTAGAAGAAGCCTGCAGCTTATTAAGGGTAAATTTTCAAGAACATTTTTGTTAATGATGCTGCTTGTTGTCTTTACATATTATTTTTTGACAGCAGGGCTTGGTGTAATTTTTGATGCGCTGAATATTACAAAACCACTTGCAAAGGTTTTCGAAGTCTGGGCATACGGTCTGCCGCTTGAACCTCTTGAACCGTTTCATGTTACACCGGCTCTTATCGGGTCGGAACTTGTTAAACAAATTGTATTTTTTATTGTAATAGGTTTTACTTTGCCAATAAGAAGTATTTGCTGGACATTGTGGTATAACAATCTCGCTTCTGAAACTGATGTTTTACCTGTAAAGCCGAAAAAGAAGTCTAAAAAAAGCTCTTCCAAAAAAGTATCAGCTAAAACATTTAAAATAGAAAAAAGAGGGATTGATCCTGAAATTATCAGACGGGCAAGATTGGAAGACGATGAGTACTAAATTATGTTTATTTGTAAAAATTGTAAATCGGTTGATAAATTTGAATTGATGTTTTCTCCTGATTACAGAGGCGAAAAGAAATTCATGCAGGAGTACAATAAGGACGGTGATATTGTAATTACAGTTGACGGTTATAAATTTATTCCTGATTTACAATTTATGAACGACCATGCGGTATGCAGATATTGCGGTCAGATTTATATGTGGGACTATGAATAGATAAAAGGGGACAAATATGAAAAGAGAAGGCAGAGAAAATAACGAAACAAGAATAATAAAATTTACAAAGGATTATACAAAACACGCATTGGGTTCTGTTCTTGTAGAATTCGGCGATACTAAAGTAATTACAACTGCGTCGGTTGAAGAAGGAAAACCAAAATGGATGGACAAAGATGAAACAAAAGGCTGGGTTACCGCAGAATATTCTCTTCTTCCTTCTGCCCCGAATACCAGATGCCAGAGAGAAAGAACAAAAATTTCCGGCAGAACGCAGGAAATACAAAGACTTATCGGCAGAAGCCTCAGGGCTTGTGTTGATTTGGAAAAAATGCCGGATTTGACAATAACAATTGATGCTGATGTAATTCAGGCAGACGGCGGAACCAGAACTGCAAGTATTTGCGGAGGCTTTCTTGCTTTAAAAATTGCGGTTGAAAAGCTTCTTGCAAACGGTCAATTGACCGAAAATCCGATTATTGAGCCTATTGGAGCTGTTTCTGCAGGAATTGTTGATGGAGAAGTCAGATTGGATTTAGATTACATTGAAGATTCTCACGCACAGGTCGACAGTAACATTGTTTTGACAAAAAGCGGTAAAATTATCGAATTTCAGACGACTGCCGAGGGTGAACCTTATGAACAGGACAAGATGATTGAAATTTTTAATACCGCTCAGCAAGGAATAAAAAAAATAGTTGCGATGTATGATTTAATTTAGTATAATATTCTGGTAGACAAAAAGGAGAGTTTATTATGAAAAAATTATTAATTGTATCTTTAGTTCTGGTAATGAGCAGTGCCGCAGCAGTTTATGCAGCAGATTCACAGCCCACGACTTACACTGAACGCTTTATCCAAAAACATACACAGAAAATTGTTGATAAAGAAAAACAAATGCAGGAACAGCAAAAAGCACGTGAAGATGCCCGTCTGAAACAACGTAAAGAACTTCAAAAGAAAATGGAAGCAGACAGAAAAGCAAGAGAAGATGCTGCAAATGCAAGAAAACAAAAAGTAGAAAGAAAAAAACAGTTATTTAATGAATTAATTTCTAAATAATAATTAAAAAGACACTTTTTAAAAGTGTCTTTTTTTTTTGCATTGAAGGTAACTCCATGATATAATTATTATATTAAAGTGGAGTTATTTTATGCATACTTTGACTAAAACTCTTACAGGGGCGCAGATTGTATTAGAAACATTAAAAACTTTTGATGTTGATACTGTATTTGGCTATCCAGGCGGAATTGTACTGAGCGTTTATGATGAGTTGTGCAGGCAAAATTATATAAAACATTATCTAATGCGTCACGAGCAAGCGGCTGTTCATGCTGCCGAAGGTTACGCAAGAGTGAGCGGAAAATGCGGAGTTGCGATTGTAACATCCGGTCCCGGAGCAACAAATATTGTTACGGGGATTGCCAATGCATATCTTGACGGTTATCCTCTTGTTGTGATTACAGGTCAGGTGTCTGCTGAATTGCTTCATCAGGATGCATTTCAGGAAGTTGATATTATAGATATTACAAAATCCTGTACAAAACGCAATTATCAGATAAGAAGAGCAGCCGACCTGCAAAAAACTCTTGCTGAAGCCTTTAATACTGCAATGTCAGGTAAGCAGGGACCTGTTGTAGTAGATATAACAAAAAATGTTTTTTCGGAAACTGCTGAATTTGACAGAAATTCAGGTTATGAAACCTCAAAACCCGCTGCATCTGATTTTGAAGTAAAAACTGCACTTGATGCAATATGTGCCGCAAAGCGTCCGCTGATTATTACAGGCGGCGGAGTTGTACAGTCGGGTGCTGCAGATGAAATAAGTAAATTTGCAAAACTTTTAAATATTCCTGTTGTTTCTACTATGATGGGGCTTGGAACCTATCCTTCGGACGATAAGAATTTTATCGGAATGATAGGTATTTTCGGACATCCTTGTGCAAATAAAGCGGTAAGAGATAGTGATTTATTATTTGCTGTCGGGACACGTTTTAATGATAGAATAAGGTGCTGTTTTCCTAATAATGAGCTCTGTAAAAATCTTATTCATCTTGATATAAACGAAAATGAAATTTCGAGGATTTTGCCTGCATCAATTTCATTAGTTGGTGATGCCAAACTCGTATTAAGTAAAATGATTGCAGAGTATGACAAATCTCTTTTTAAAACTGATTTTCAATGGGGTGCTGAAATTAAACAGCCTGATATTATTCCGTTAAAAAGAACATCTTCAATGCATTCTTTTGAAGTTATGCAGGAGATTTATAATTGCTTAAAGGATAGAAATTCTGTTATTACAACAGAAGTCGGACAGCATCAGGTTTGGGCAGCAAGGTATTTAAAATTTAATGCTCCGCGGAAATTTATTACATCGGGCGGGCTCGGAACAATGGGATTTGGTTTCCCTGCCGCTATAGGTGCTTGTATTGCAAATAAAGAACCTGTTATATGTATTGCAGGTGACGGCTCTTTTCAGATGAATTTGCAAGAGCTTGCAGTTTGTATGGATTATAATCTTCCTGTTAAAGTTTTTATCCTGAATAACGGGTATTTGGGGATGGTAAGACAGTTTCAGGAAAGAATATGTAATGAACGATACTTCGCTACAAAAATTTCAAATCCTGATTTTGTAAAACTTGCTGAAAGTTACGGTGCAAAAGGAATAAGAGTTGAAAAAGTTGAAGATATTGAAGATGCAATCAATAAGGCTTATTCTTTTGACGGGCCGTTTTTGATTGATTTTGCGGTAGAACCTAAGGAGTTATTATAAATAGTTATGGCAGATAAGAAACGAATATTAATATTAACAGGTGTATATACCATCATTCTTTTGTATGCAGCTTCTTACTATACTTGCAGTTTAATTGATAAGGCTGCTGTTACTTCTTTTAAAAAATTGTATGCATCATATACTCAGGCTTTATATTCAACTGTTTATCAAATGGATGGTGATACGGGATGTTATTTCAGCTCGGATAAATATTATAAAAATGATTTTAAGGGCTGTGATCGATTTTATAAAAAGTTCGCTTCAAATTTGAAAGTAACCAAGTACTGTAAAAATAATGCTTTAAAAAACGGCTGTATTCCTGTATATAAGAGTTATGCAAAATCAGCATCCTGTGCAGGATTTTCAGAAAGCATGATGAACAGATTTAATCAGGCATTTGTAATGAATGATAATACAAATCTTATAGTATTTAATCAGCCTGCAAATGTTCAAAAGCCCTTATTTGCGGTAGACAGCAACGGCAAATTATTTCCGAATAAAAGCGGTTATGATCTTTTCAGTCTTGTAATAATGCGTAATGCTGAAGGAAACTATTCTTTTCATCCTAATGTAATACATTGTCTGCCTAAAGAAAAGGGCGGTATAAAAAATATTCAGGATGTGTATAAATAATTAATCCATTTGAGAATACACTCTTTTAATCTCTTGAATATCCTGCCACATAAGCCATTTTGGGCTTCCTTTTTCTCTGGAATCATTTCTTAAAAGATATGAAGGGTGGAAAATAGGCATCATTTTTGACATATTCGGTCCTTCAAACCATTTCCCGCGAATTTTTGTAATCCCCTGAGTTGTACCGAGAAGCGAATTAACTGCGACACGTCCGCAAAGCAGTATTATTCTCGGTTTAAGTATTTCAATTTGTGCGTCTAAATATTCTCTGCACGCTGCTTTTTCATCGGGAAGCGGGTCTCGGTTATCAGGCGGGCGGCATTTTAGTGTGTTGCAGATATATACATCTTTTTGTCTTGATAAACCCACAGATGCAAATATTTTGTCCAGTAATTGTCCTGCTTTGCCGACAAAAGGTTCACCTTTTTGATCTTCATAGTATCCCGGCGCTTCTCCGATAAGCATAAGTTTGCGGTTGGGGATGCCTCCTGAGAATACAATATTAGTTCTTGTTTGTCCAAGCGGGCATTTTTGGCACGTAAGGCATTTTTCACGAACTTTTTCAAGTTGTTCAATTTCGTTTGTAGTTGCTTCTTGCATAATATTAATCCTTTTTAAAAGGAACGTTTTTAAATAAATCTTCAATAGGAATATTGAGAGAATTTGCGATATCAAAGACGATAAAGGCGGACGGTGTCTGATATGCATTTTCGATATTCTTAACAGAATCTTTGTGAACTCCAATCAATTCAGCCAACTTTTCTTGAGAAAGTCTTTTTCTCATTCTCTCTGCCCTGATATTATCTCCTAATATTTTTAATCTTTCATCTCGCATATTTTTATTATCTGGTCTTGACAAAAAACATTCAAGTGAGTATATTTATTGTATGGGTGAATATATTCATTTGATAAAGTAAGAAAGTAGGTTGTATGCAAAATAAAATTCTCAAAAAAATGATGTCCTATGAAGCTGATTTGCAGGAAATCAGAAATTTTCTCCAAATTCTTTATAATTGCGTTGAAAATAATAACGACTGCTATTATCTTCAACAGTTTGTCAAAATTATTGAAACAAAACTGGATAGCTTTGCCGAAAATTACGAAGAGTTAAATAATCAGGTTTGGGTATTGCTGAGTTAGGTTTCAGGTTCTAAGATTGAAATAACGGCATTATCAAGGTTTAGATATTTTTTTACGGTGTTTTCCAAATCCTCTATCGTAATCTCTTCCACATCTTTTAAGTAATTTTCTATAAGCTTCAAATCTTCGCATACGGTCATATAATAGCCTATTGTTTCTCCGATTTCCGAAACTGTTTCTGCTGCAAATGCAAAACGTGATTTTGTCTTTTTCTTTGCTTTTTCAAGCTCTTCTCCGGTAATCCTGTTTGTTATAAGACTTTCAATTTCTTTCTTTATAAGCTCAAGTGCAAGCTCACGTTTTTCCGGTTTGAAGTTTGCCTGTATAAAGAAATTATTTCCGTCTTTAAACTGGTAATGTTCGGCATTTGCCATATTAAAGATTTGTTCGGGCTGTTTTTCGATTAAGTTCTGGTATAATCTTGAACTTGTGCTTTCTCCTAAAATTATGCTTATAATATCAAGCTCGATATTTTCTTTAAGCTGATTGGCTTTTGGACCCAAAAATCCGACCATTAAATAAGAAGTATTTGTTTTTGCTTTATTCTCAACAACGACCGTACTGTCAGCGGGTGCGTCAATTTCATTAATCTTTTTCGGAGCGTTGGGGCGACCTTTAAAATCAAACTCTTTTTCAACCTTAGCCAAAACTTTTTCTTTATCAAAATCTCCGACAATAATAGTTGTCATATTTTCGGGAGAATAAAAAGTTTTATAGTAATTCATTATTTCATCGCGGGTAACACGGGAAATAATTTCGGGAGTACCTATAACGTCGCGTTTGTAAGGGTGTTTTTTGTACATATTGAAGTTGCAGGCGTTATAAACTTTTGTCCAATTTTGATCTTTACGCATTCTGATTTCTTCAATAACAACGTGGCGTTCGCGTTTGTCCGTAACTTTGGGGTTGTTCAAATCAAACGGAGCTCCTATTTCTTCTTCGGGCAGAACAGGGTCAAGCATCATGTCCGCATGAAGTTCGATCGCAAGGTATAAATCCCTGTCTTGAGGACCTTTCGGAAGGGTTACATAATAGAACGTGTAATCTTTCCATGTTGCTGCATTTACGATTGCCCCTTTTGCTTCAAGAGTTTTGTCAAAATATCCAGCTTTGTGTTTGTGTGTCCCTTTGAACATCAAATGTTCAAGAAAATGTGAAATTCCGTTATTTTTATCATCCTCGTTTATTGAACCTGTTTTAACCCAGGTGCTTACGTTTACAAGCTCGCCTTCTTTATGGGCAAGAACAATTTTATGTCCGTTATCTCTTTCGTAAATTTCTACATCTTCCGTAAGGTATGGATATTTTATTAAACTCTTCTTCATTATTTTTCCCCTTTATTTTTACATTATACTATAAATAAATTTTTGGGTTATAATAATTTTATGAATATTATTAATCGTTTAAAAGGAAAAGTAGTGGTTTCTTGTCAGGCAATGCCTTCCGAGCCTTTGTATCTTGAAAAGTGCATGGCTGCTATGATGAAGTCTGTTGTAAAAGGCGGAGCAGGCGGTTTACGCGTTGCAGGGGCAAGAGATGTTAAGAATGCAAAACATCTTTTTGATGTTCCTGTTATCGGTCTTACCAAACCCGATATTATTCCTTCTAATTGGCAAGAGATAGTCTATATTACACCGACTTTGAAAGAGGTTATCGAACTTGTGGAAGCAGGTGCAGATATTATTGCATTCGACGGCACAATGAGAGAAAGACCGAACGGCGCAAAGCTTGAAGAATTGATAAAATACGTAAAGATTAATAACCGTGTTTCAATGGCAGATATTTCAACGCTTGAAGAAGGGCTCAATGCAGAAAAGCTTGGGGCTAACATTCTTTCAACAACACTTTCAGGGTATACTCAGTTTTCTCAGAACAGAGGCACAGGTCCTGATTTTGAACTGTTAAAACAGTTAGTTGATAATACAAATTTGCCTGTTGTCTTAGAAGGTCGTATATGGGAGCCTGAAGAAGTTGATAAAGCCTTTGAACTCGGTGCGCACTGTGTTGTTATCGGTTCGGCAATCACAAGACCACAGTTAATTACTAAAAGATTTGTTCAGAGAGGGTAAATTTATATGCTTAAAAAAGCTTTGGCAATTGACGTTGGCGGAACAAAAATTTATAATGCAATAGTTAACGAAAAAGGTGAAATTATTTCGGAAATAGAAAAACGACCTACCCCGAAAACTTTTGCGGAAATAAAAGCGGCGTTTGAAGAAATTATCAATAAATATGAGCGTCAGGTTGATGTTATTGCTTTTTCTACCTGCGGAGCTGTAAATAATCAAAACAGCGGGATTTTAGGCTCTACGGGCAATATTGCAAGAGAATATCCGTCAATGGATTTTAAAAGTTTGAGTAAAAAGCCTGTATTTGTTGAAAATGATGCTAACGCTGCAGCCTGGGCAGAACATATTATCGGAGCATCTAAAGGAATGCCTTATTCTGTAATGCTTACCCTGGGGACAGGTGTAGGAGGCGGAATAATTCTGGATAATAAATTATATAAAGGAAAAAACGGAGCAGCGGGAGAAATGCATTTTAAAATGCGTACGGATAAGCACAGAAAATGCACCTGCGGAAGTTATGATTGTTTTGAAGCTTACGCATCAGGGACAGGCTTAAAAAGGACTGCCGAAGAAATTTCAGGCGATGATGAAATTACGACATATGATGTTATTGAGAATAGAGACAGACCTTTAATGAAAAAAATTCTTGATAAATGGCAGAATGACATTCTTGAAGGTATAATCGGACTTGCAAATATTTTTGACCCTGATGTTATTGTACTGTCGGGTTCAATGGCAGAATTTGTCAATATCGATTATATTGAAGCAGAAGCTAATAAACAGATTGTCACTACTCCTTTTAAGGTTGTAAAAGCATCGGCAGGAAATTATTCGGGAATGATTGGTGCGGCATTGCTTGCTCTGGGGGTTAAGTAAATTGGGAAAGTCTAAAAAAAGAATTATTTATAAAGGTAAAAATCTTCAATTTACAAATCTTACAAGAGAAGAAGCCGCAAAAACAGCAGCGGAATTTCTTAATTTGAACAGTAAAGAGGCTTATTCGCTTATTACTCTTTTTGGTTTGACTGCGGAGGAAATTCTTGAAGCAGGAGCAAGTTACGAAGCTGTAAAAGGAGTGGAAAATCTTTTAGGATGATAAAAACTATTTTATTCTGGCTTGAAAATTCAAGACTTTTTTCGCTTCCTATGACTCTTCTTTCCTGGCTTGTAATTTTTGTTTATTCTCTGAAAGAGGGCGGAAATATTATAAACGGTATTACGGCATTAATCGGAATATCGTTTGCTCATCTTGCGACGAACCTTTTTGATGATTATGTTGATTATAAAAAATTAACGGACAACTCACAAAAGTGCAAGTGTGCATATATAAAAGAGGGGAGAGCTTCTTTAAATGATGTTCTAAAAGTTGTTGTAATCTATTGTTTTATAGCTTGTTTGACAGGTTTATTTTTGTTTTTAAGATGCGGTTTTCCCGTAATCTGGCTTGCTGTTATCGGCGGAATTATTACTCTTATCTATGCAAAACTTTCACAGAAAGGTATGAGTGAGATTGCAGTCGGACTTGCTTTCGGACCTTTACTTTTTGAAGGTGTTTATTTTGTAATGACCGGGAATTTTTCTTATACCGTACTTGTAATGTCGTTAGCAGTTGTTATGTTTACTATAGGTTTGATGTATGTTCATACGCTTTTGGATTTTGAAGGTGACATGAGTGCGCATAAAAAAACTCTTGTCTGCAGAATAGGCGACAAGAGTAAAGCTTTAAAGGGCGTTTTTATCGTTTATGGCTTAGGATATTTATTTACCGTGATGCTTTCTTTTATGTTGAATAATTATCTTATACTACTTACTCTTGCCCTTATTCCGCTTGTTTTTAATATGTATAACTCTCTTAAAACGTATACTTGCGGAGGAGATGTCAAAGAATTTTATTTCAGGCTTCTAAAAGCAAGAAACCTTATGGTTTATTATTCAATTTTACTTACCGTTTTTTTATTTATTAAGTCCTGATAGCATTTCTTCCGGTTTTTTCCCGCCTTTCTCCACGAGAGAACAACATGCTTCTAATCTTATAATTCCGGGTTTTACTTCGTTTAACTCGAAAGAAAATATGTCGTGTCCCCATTTATTCGGACCCTTTTTTCCGTTGACGTCAAGAGCAAAGCAGCCTGCCCAATCTCCGGGAATTTCATCATATGTAAAAAGAATTGTTCCGTCGTTAAATACGAATGCCCAATTTCTGTTAAGTATGTTGTTTTGTCTATAACCGCTGCACCCATTTAACGCATCATCATCTTCATATTCTTTTATTGTATCTACTCCCTGATATTTCGGAATGCAGTTATCTTCGTAAGCATTTCCCTTACAAGTTTTAATAACATTCATCTGCTTTGTCAGTTTTTCATAAAAATCTTCGCATTCTACAAATTTTGTTGATACATTGTTATGATAGTAACACTGAGGTAATACACCGTCTTTTGCTTCAATCAGCCTAATGGCATTATAAATATTAGAATATGCCCTTTTAAATTGCGACTGCAGAGCTGTATTTTGATAATTTGCAATCAAAACCGGCATAGTTAAAGCTGCAACTATCCCTATAATACCTAAAGTAATAAGAACTTCTGCCAATGTAAAGCCCTTTAGCCCCTTAATCTGCAAGCCTTTTGCGGGGGGGGGGCAACCCTTAATGCTCTTAAATTAATCATTTCTGCCTCCTTTTTATAGTCCATTATTTATTATTTTTTTTAGATTGTCAAGTTTTTTTATTAATTACATTATTCCTACTATTTTAATTTGAACTTAATTGTGTTATTCTGATAATGTAAGAAGTAAGGAGCATCAATGAACAGCACAAATCAAAGTTTAAAACCGATTACAACTAAAATTAATCAAGCAGGAAATATTGAAATCGGAGGATGTGATCTGGTCGAATTAGCAGAAAAATACGGAACACCTTTATATGTGCTGGATGAAGAAACTATAAGAGCTGTTTGCAGAGATTATAAGAACGCATTTAAAGCTTACGATAAAGTTAATATGATGTTTGCGTCCAAAGCTCTTTGCTCTATGGCATCTTCTGCAATTGCTGCAAGTGAAGGTTTCGGTTTTGATGTTGTTTCCGCAGGTGAAATCTATACTGTTTATAAGGCCGGTGCTGATATGTCAAAAGTCTTGTTTAACGGAAATAATAAGTCTTATGACGAACTGTCTCTTGCTTTGAAACTGGGTGTCGGCAGAATTTCTGTTGATAACTTCTTTGAACTTTCTTTGCTAAATGAAATTGCAAAATCTTATAATAAAACAGCTGATATATTGTTGAGAATTACTCCCGGCATAGAATGTCATACCCATGAATATATTCAGACAGGACATTTGGATTCAAAATTCGGGTTTGATTTAACACAGATAGACGAAGCCGTTGAACTTATTCTAAATGATTTTACAAACTTAAAGCTCCACGGGCTTCATGCTCATATCGGTTCGCAAATTTTTGAAACTTCAATTTATGGAGATGAAATAGAAATTCTTGTGAAAGAAATAGCAAGGCTTGATAAAAAATTCGGATTAAAGCTGAATGAAATAAACGCAGGCGGCGGGCTAGGCGTTAAATACACTGACAGTGATTGTCCGCCTTCGACTTTTACAATTGCAGAAATTATTATAAACAGGTTAAATGAATGTGTTGAAAAATACAATATCGAGCCTCCGGCTTTATTTATAGAGCCCGGCAGAAGTATAATATCAACTGCCGGTGTAACTTTATATACTGCCGGCAGTTCAAAACAGGTGCCTAAAGGTAAAAAATATTTTGCAGTTGACGGCGGAATGGCAGATAATCCGCGGCCTTCTATGTATCAGGCTGAGTATTATGCCGAAATTGCAAACAAACCCGATTTTGAACTTCAACAGGATGTTACGATTGCAGGAAGATTTTGTGAATCAGGTGATATTTTAATAAAAAATATAAAGCTGCCGCAGCTTGAAGAAGGCGATATTCTCTGTGTTTATAATACAGGTGCTTACAATTACTCTATGGCGTCAAATTATAACCGTGTACAAAAACCTGCTATGGTACTTGTAAATAATTCTCAATCTGATATTATAATAAAAAGAGAGACACTGGATGATTTAATTGCTCACGATGAAATCCCTCATAGGTTAAGAAAATGATAAATGATATTTTTGATTACATATTAAAATATATCGGGACGCTGGAATTGACTTTTAATTGGTCGGATTTTATCCAGATAGCTTTTCTTGCAGGACTTTTGCTGTTTGTATATAAAAAATTTATCAAAAATACTTCTTCTGAAAAATTCGTAAAAGGACTTCTTATTCTTGTCTGTGTTTGGGTTTTCAGTGAAGTGCTTTTAAGAATTGATCTTAAAATTATCGGAATGTTTTTAAAGTCCGTTGTTACTCTTGTTTCTTTAAGTTTAATCGTTATTTTTCAACCGGAATTAAGAAGATTTTTGGGTTTCTTGGGACAGGTTGATTTTGTAACGAGAATTTTCAACTCTAACAATGATAAATCTAAAAATCAAAAGATTGATGTTGTAAAAGAACTTATTGAAAGTGTTAAATATTTATCTAAATCCCACACGGGGGCTTTAATCGTATTCCAGAGCGATTTGAGAAATACATATTATGATGTTGGTACAAAGCTTAATGCAGATTTGTCAACAGAGTTAATTTTAACTATATTCCACCCGAATACACCGTTGCATGACGGTGCTGTCGTGATAAACGGCGACAGGATTATTTCCGCAGGCGTGCTCCTGCCTTTGACCGAAGATCCGAAGTTAAGCTGGAAATACGGCACACGACACAGAGCAGCAATAGGGATGACCGAAAACAGTGATGCTGCTTGTCTTGTAGTTTCGGAAGAAACAGGGGATGTATCCGTGGCAATTGACGGAAGCCTTAAAAAGTATGAAGATTTGGTAACTCTCAAATCTGATTTGGAAAATATTCTCGGTTACAAAGATAAAAATGATGATGATAAAAAAACTATTTTTAAAATAAATAATTTTATGACTATAAAAAAATCATCAAAAGATGATACAGGTAAGGTTTGATTATGCCGGAAAGAAAAATGACTAAAAAAGAGCTTTTGCTTTCAATATTGAATAAAATGTTTTTTTTGACGGTAGGTCCTTTTGTTGCGGCATTTGCTCTTGAAGTTTTTCTTGTTCCGAATAATATTATTGACGGCGGTATTGTCGGGATTTCTATTATTTTAAGCTACCTAACAAAGATAAATTTAGGTTTATTAATTTTTGTTATTAATATTCCTTTTTTCTTTCTTGCGTTTAATAAAATCGGTAAAAAGTTTGTACTTCAAACTTTTTATGCTATCGGAATGCTCTCTCTTGCATTAAATGTTTTTACGACACATCATCTGCCCTCAACTCATGATTTACTTCTGTCAACTGTTTTCGGCGGTATAATTCTGGGTGCGGGCGTGGGACTTGTTTTAAAAAACGAAGGCTCTCTGGATGGTACGGAAATTATGTCGCTTGTTTTGTCCAAGAAATTCGGTTTTTCTGTCGGTGAATGGATAATGCTTTTTAATGTGTTTATTTACAGTGCAGCAGGTCTTGTTTTCGGATGGAATAAAGCTATGTATGCCGTGTTAACTTATTTTATCGCTTTCAGAGTTATTGATGTAGTTCTTGAAGGCTTGAATTCTGCTAAATCTATCAGAATTATAAGTGATAAAGCATATGAAATAGGACAAGAACTTTTAGAAAAACTTGATATCGGAGTTACATATTTAAAAGGTGTCGGAGCTTATTCCGGAGCAGAAAAAACTTTAATTTATTGCGTTGTGTCTCGTCTTGAAATGGCAAAAATGAAAGAAATTATAAAAAATATTGATCCTCGTGCATTTATTTCAGTGGTTGATGTTCACGAGGCATATGGCGGCAGAACAAAGGGAAGTATTGACAAAATTTAACAAAATGGACAATTCTTTTAAAATATAGTATTATAAGTAAAAGAGTATAAAACGGAGGCGGAGCCTCTGGCGGGAACGTAAAAATCAGATAAAATCGGCAAAGAGGATAAAGAAAATGGCAAAAAATATTGATACAGTACCTATAGAAGTTAGTATTTTAACGGCAGATCATGATATTAAAGGCGTTGTGCATGTTTCAAAATACACTAACACTAACAGAGAACTCACTGATTTATTGAATGATAAAGAACGTCGTTTTTTGGCTGTAACAAATGCCGAAATTTATCCTAGAAATTCAAATCAATCCCCGAGAAAATATAACTTTTTGGAAATTCATATGGATTATGTTCTTATGGTTCACCCGTCGTCTCAAGCTGTATTCCAAGAATCAGGAAGAACTCAGGAAGATATTTCAAGATTTAGAGATTTAAGATTAAAATTAAACCAAACAAAACCATTTTAATAATATAAGGAGCAAATATGAAAAAATTCGAAATTGGACATGAACCCGAGATTTTCGGGGGGGGGGCGATTCTGTAGCTCCTAAACGTGCTTTTACTTTAGCTGAGGTTTTAGTAACTTTAGGTATCATTGGTGTTGTGTCAGCCATGACGGTACCTTCGTTGATGCAAAATCATCAGAGAAAAACTTATGTTGTTCAATTACATAAAGTTTATAATGAGTTTTCACAGGCACTTTTGCAATATCAGACAGATAAAAACGCTGTTAATCTTACTGAAGCGGGGTTAAGTTCACAAGGAAACTTTGATGCTTTTGTTTCGGATTATTTTAAGACAGTTCAAAAATGTGATAATTCTTTGACGCCTTGTTTTAGCGATGATTACAAGACTTTAAACGGCGGCGGTGTTAATTTTCATAACGGAACTTCTTACGTGCTGGCAAGCGGCTCTTCTATCCGTTTTATTTTAAACGTAGAGGGTGATAAAATCGGGCAGGTTGGAATAGATATTAACGGTAAGCAAGGACCAAATATTTTGGGACGTGATTTGTTTTTTATTGCAGTATATAAAAACGGTATTTTAGATGATTTTAACGACGGGACTGCTCCGTTAACCGAAGATGAACGCAATAGCATTTATACAAGCGCCTGTCAGGGCAGTGGAAATGTTTCAGGATGGGGTTGTTTTGGCAAAATCTTAAACGATAATTGGGAAATGACTTATTAAAAACAAAAGGCAGTTATTTTAGTAACTGCCTTTTGTTATTTATTTATTTACTTTATTTTTAGCTTCTTCAAGAAGATTTGTAGAGTGGCTTTCCTCCGGAGTTCCTGCAAATTGTGTTGTTTTATCTTCTGTTTTGCTTGCTGCAGGTGTTGAAGTGTCATAAGTATTTTTGGTATCCTTATGAATTTCTACAGGTTTGTCATTTCTTGACATCCAGGCTTTTGTTTTGTCAGCCAGAGGAGTTGCAATGAACGGTACTATAATACGTTTTGCGATTAATGTGGCTGCTGCAAGAGATATTAAATAACCGAATGCGTTTTTAAGTCCTTTTTTATCAGCTTCTCTGGCAATATGGAAATCTTTACCGGACATTCCTTTGAGTTTATCAATTTTATTGAGTTTTGCCTGGAGAGCTTTATCGGCAGCTCTTGTAAAGTTTTTACCGAACAACTTATTAAATATTTTTCCCTGAACTTTTTTATTTGATATTGTAAAGAACATTAATAATTGCATTGCAATCATCAAGCCGCCGTTTGCCAAATCCAGTGCGGCAACGAATTTACGTTTATCCTCGGGGATTTTATCGTTATTCAAACTTTGTTTAACGTAGAAATAACAGCCTAAACCGTCTTTAAGTACAATTGATGTAACCCCGATCATAGACATAAATTTTGCGTTATCTTTTTCGTAGTTCGGGAATACTTTGTTTTTCATCGGTTTACATTCAGAAAGCCATTTAATTGTCTTTTGCGCCCAATTCTTTTTGTATCCGATAACTCCGAGTGCGGCAGCTCCTGCTATTGTTGCAGCTTTTGAAACTGTTTCAGCTGTCTTATTATGTTCTTTTTCTTTCGCTGAACCAAAGGCAATATTGTTATTTTTATTTGTGTTTAATGAATTAACTGCGAGAATAGTCATTATTTCACCTCGCTGTTCTTGGTTGCTTCGTTAACCAGTTCTTTTGATACGTTATTATGTTTTTTGCTTGAGAGGTTGGGGAATACCGCATCCATAAATCTCGGGTAAACCCAGTTAAGCAGTGCACAGCTTACAGGGAGTACTGCCAGTGCACCGGCAAGTGTTGCGATACGTTTAACACCTTCAATATGGCTTTTTGTCAGTGCTTTGAGTTTGCCTGCAACTTCTTCTGAGAAGATTTTATCTGCTAATCTGAATTCTTTATTTGTTTTCTTTGCTTCTTTAATTTGTTTGGCAAACATTTCTTCGATTTCGCTGACTGTTTTATTTTCTTTAATGGCCTGTTTAATTTTATTTAAGAAATCTATAGCTTCATTATGAGAGTTTATTCTATCTGAAACGCTTGCTTTTACTGCTTCGATTACCTGCTCTTTTGATGTGAAGTTTTTGTATTTTTCAACGTGTCCTTGCATTTTCTGAACTTTTTTAAGCATTTCATCTTTTCCGGCAGAAGCAAGAACTCTTGTTTCGGAAACTATATTTAAAAGATGCTGATCAGCTTTGTTATGTTTAAGTGATTTATATTTTGATTTAAGGAAATTGCTGATATCATTAACATTATCCGTACTGTTAATTTTAGCTTCCATTTCATTTAACAGATTTTTTGAGGTGTCATAATTATTTCTAAAGAATTCACTTCGTTCAATTCTTTTTGTTAATTTTTCATCCTGACAGCGTTTAAGTTGTTTTTCCTCATCTTTAATCATGTCATCTACCGTTCTGTTTAACAGGTCAGTAAATTTATCTGCTGCCATTTTTTGCGGTTTAGCTTCACCTTTAATATTATAATAAACGGTATTATCTTTTCTTAGAGAATTCAACATATTCTTATGCTGTTCGTTGACAATTTCATCAGCTTTTTCTTCAAGCTGCTTTTTGCTCAAACCGGGGTTCAATTTTTTTACGAGCTTCAATACATAATCCTTATCTCTGAAAGGAGTTTTGTTACACTCAAGATTCATTGAACCTTCATTAGCCATAGAATTAATCTTACTTGTAATCGGGATTGTTACCAATCCTTGCGTTGCAATTGCCAGTACAGCAGACAGCGGCTGCCTCCAGGCAGAATAAGTTCTGGTATCTTCATCGGTATCAGATAACGGATTAAATTTGATGAACAAAGGTGCTAACAAACCTGTTCCGAATGCATTAATACAGATATCCTGAAACTCTCCGATATGATGTTTTAACTTATTTATCCATTTTAACATTTTAGGGTTTAATGCATTAATTTCTTTTTCTATTACTGATTGCGGAATACTGCCGGTAAAACCCAAATAATTAGTATTAAGGTTGTTCTGTTTTCGTTGTGCGCAGTACGCATTATTGGTGATATTTAAATTAACCTTGTCTACATTCATTTCTAATCTTCCTACAACGATGAAACCTTCTATATATATAGAGGTTCAAACATGATAAAAATTGCTAGTTTTCCTCATTATTGTAAAGTTTTGTGAATTTAATCAATGTCCAATTACCTTTCTGTTCAAACTTAGCTATTGCAAGCTTTTCCAGCATTTCTGCAAAAGTTTTGTTTTTAACATATGAGAAAACTAAAAACAGTAACGGCTCTTTATTATACAAGTTTTCATCCTCTGTTATTTTTTCCATGCTTTGAGGGGAATAGAATGAAACACTGTTTAATACTACCATTACAACACTTTGACCGTTTTTCATACGGTTGAATATTTGATTGTTAAGCATGCTTTCAAAATATGTATTTCGTTTTGATGAAAAAACTGATTTATAAATTGTTTTTCCGTTTTTGTATGCATCTTCATAGGTTTTCGAGGGGGAAAGATACATGGGAAAATTTCCTTTATGTATTTCTACCACTCTGTAAGGTGAAAAATCAAAATATTTTTGGAAACGGGTTTGAGGATAATATTCAAGAAGGATTATGTCATCTTTTTTCAAATCCATTCTTGTAAGAATATCTGTCATTATTTTATGACCTTCTGCACGGCGCATTTTAGGTGCCGAATAAGGGTGAAGGATTATATAACCCACGGAAATCAAACAATAAATAATAATTAAAGTGTTTTTAAGTATTTTATTATTTATTGAGGTTAATCCTGAGCATGCCAGAAATATTAATATCGGATATATTTCGATGGAATATTTTGTTATAAATACAAGTTTACCTGTTAATGACGCTGTTACAAGAACAAGTACGGTTCCTGCAAAAATTGCAAATAGTTCAATATTTAACTTATTTTTTATCAGGGATTTTATAATACAAACTGTTGCAATAAACGTCGGAACAAGCATAAAGAACGCAAGCTTCGGCGCGTATAAAAATTTGTCGGGCGCATTTGTAAGGTTTGTCAGTACAGGCGAGAAGTAATCCGTAAATAAAAATCCCAATTTTGAAATTGAAAAATGTCCCCACCACTGTGAGAATGATTGAGTGGTAAGAATTTTTAAAATAAGCGGACTTAAAATAATACCGCCTGCAAATATTGTAAGCCAGACGGTTATTATAACTTTTTTAAATTGTTTATAAAGATTAATACTTAAAAATATCAGATTAAAGAATACAAATACAAAGCCTATTGTATGAGTAAAGAGAATTAAAAAATTAGATAATGCACAAAGCACAAAGTTTTTTTTAACAGGATTTTTAATACATCTGATTGTATACAATAAACTCAATGCTGAAAATAAAAATAATATGGAATATAAACGAACTTCCTGCGAATAATATATAAGAAAAGAACTTATTGCCGTCAGCGAAGCGCATGTTAGACCTGTTTTTTCATCTTTTTCCCGGCCGGTAAAATACATTGCAATGATTGAAAGAATTCCTGCAAATACTGATGTAAGTCTTAATAAAAGATCGCTTTGCCCGAAAAGTGTCATAAAAAATTTTAAATATAAATAATAAAAAGGCATGTGGCACTGTGATTTAACTGCACTGATAAAACCGTTATTAAACGGAGCTGCCGCAATCATCCAGCTTACATATTCATCATTCCATAATCCGTCAGGCTTATCAATAAAAATAAGCCTCAAAATTATCCCGAGAATAACTATTCCAAATATCCCAGCGTATTTTTTCACGATTGTCAAAATCCCTCTTTAATTATATAATAAAAACAAAAATTTAAAAGAGGAAAGTTATGAAATTAGTAATTCAAATCCCCTGTTATAATGAGGAAAGTTCATTGCCTGTTACGCTTCAGGCATTGCCGCAAAAAATTGAAGGTATTGATGAAATTGAAATTTTAATTATCAATGACGGTTCTACCGATAAGACTGTTGATACCGCAATGGCAAACGGGGTAAAACATTTCGTAAACATGCCTCATAACTGCGGGCTTGCCAAAGCTTTTGTTGCAGGTATAAATGAAGCTCTTTCTATGGGTGCGGATGTTATAGTAAATACCGATGCGGATAATCAGTATTGCGCGGATGATATAGAAAAACTCGTAAAACCGATATTGAACGGAGAGGCTGATATCGTAATAGGATCGCGTCCGGTATCAAAGATAGAGCACTTTTCTCCGCTTAAAAAACTTCTTCAAAAGCTAGGGTCTCTTGTAATGCGCATTATAAGCTCAACTGACGTTCAGGATGCACCGAGCGGATTTAGGGCTTTTTCAAGAAATGCGGCTTTACAGTTAAATGTTTTTGATAACTATACATATACGCTTGATACAATTATTCAGGCAAGAGCTAAGGGATTAGAACTTAAATGCGTTCCGATAAATGTTAATCCTGATTTAAGAAAATCTAAACTTGTAAAAAATATATTTGATTACGTAAGACGTTCTGTGTTTACTATGATTAGAATGTTCATTATATACAGACCGTTCCGCTTTTTTGCAATTCTTGCCGGGCTGTTTCTTGCGGCGGGTTTTCTTGTCGGTTTAAGATTTTTGTGGTTTTTTATGTTTGAAAGCGGTGCCGGACATATTCAATCTTTAATATTATCCGCAATTTTGATTATTACCGGAGTTCAAATAGCGGTTATTGCTGTTGTTGCCGAACTTCTGTCAATTAACAGAAAACTTTTGGAAGATATTCAAAAACGCATAAAACTTCAAGACTTGAAAAAAAATTAGGAAGTTATAATATATAAAAAGATTAATTAAAAATAGGAAATTTATATATATGGCAAAATTTGAATTTGTTTCTAAGCTGAGAGATTTTTTTACTTCGGCACAGGCGGTAAAAGTTTCGGCTTTTATAGGATTTACTGTTTTAATGACTGCTGTTATCGCTTCCCAGAATTTCTTTTTTCAAAATATTATTGAAAACGGAATTAGCAAACGTGATATTATAGCGCAGAAAACCTTGACGGTGGAAGATGTAAAACGCACGGAACAGCATAAAAAAGAAGTTTCTCAAAAAATTGAACCTGTTATGGCTCCGGCAGAAGATGATTTTATAAAAAGCAATCTTCAAACACTGCAGTCGTCAATTATGCAAATCAGGAAAAAAGACGTTGACGAAGCCGTTAAAAATGAAGAAATCGGAATATTATTTGATTTGTCAGATAATTCAAAAAAAGATTTTATTATAAATTTTCTTTTAAAAGCGGATGACAACAGCCTTCGAGAAGTCTTTGATAAAGCAAATTTAACATTGTCAAATATATTGCGTGCAGGTATAACGGAAAAAGATTACGAAAAAGACAATATTGATAAAATTATTTTGAATAATCTTGTTTCAAATGTATCCAAACGACAGGTTTCTGTTATAAAAGCCGTTTTGGAACAGGTTATTGTCCCAAATCTTGTTGTTGACGAATTTGCAACAGAAATTGCTAGAAAAAATGCGCAAAATTCAGTTAAGCCCTATGAAGTTATTTTCCAAAAAGGCGATAAAATCCTCTTTGAAGGCGAACCTGTTACAAGGCTGAAAAGAGATGCCCTGCGTCAGGCAGGATATAATGTTTACGAACTTAACTGGCAGGGGCTTGCAGCTATATATATAATTGTATTTATAGGTACTTTTCTGTTCCTTTGTTATATGAAATTTTTCGAGAAAGATTATATGGAGCCGAGATATCTCTCTATAACTGCCTTTTTATCGCTTCTGATTGCGTTTATAGGAGTTGTACTGCCAACGGGATTTTCTCCTTATGTAATCCCTGTTCCTGCTTTCTTGATTTTAATGTCAATATTTACTAAGCCGAGAGTTGCTTTTATTGCAGCTGTTATTCTTCTTTCTGTAATGTCTGTAGGGTATCAGTATAATATTCAATATCTCGTCGCTTTTATTCTTTTGAGTATACTTTCTGCTGTTTTGATGTCACAAATCAGGTATGCCGAACGTGTTGATGTTATTAAAGCAGGATTTAATATCGGTATTGCAGGTTTAATCCTTGTTTTGAGTATTTATATTCTTGAAAAATGCCTTATTGATGTTGATAATGTTTTGATATTAAAAGATTGTACATTTGTTCTTTTAAACGGTATTTTCAGTGCGGTAATCGCATCCGGCTTAATGCCTCTTTTCGAAAGTATGTTTAAAATAATTACGCCTTACGGTCTGGCTGAACTCGGCGACCATAACCAGAAACTTTTAAAAAGGCTGCAGATGGATGCTCCGGGAACTTATCATCACAGCTTGATGGTTTCCAATCTATGTGAAGCTGCTGCAGAAGCTATCGGAGCCGATCCTATTTTAGCAAGAGTGGGGGCTTTATATCATGATATAGGTAAATTAAAACGACCATTGTTTTTCGTTGAAAACCAATCATACTTTCTGATAGAAAATCCGCATAATAAGTTTACTCCCAGAATAAGTAAAATGATTATTACCGCTCACCCGAAGGATGGTATTGAGATTGCTAAGGAATACAAACTTCCTCAGGTAATACAAAACTTTATAACCCAGCACCACGGAGAAGGGCTAGCCAGTTATTTCTATAATCAGGCAGTTAAGGAAGAAGGTGCCGAAAATGTTAAAGAAGAACAATTCAGATATGCAGGTCCGAAACCTAATACAAAAGAAACAGCTATTTTAATGATTGCTGATGCAGTAGAATCTGCCGTTCGTTCTCTAAAAAATCCAACGCCTGAAGAAATTGAGGGAATGATTAATAAAATTATTGTTGAAAGATTAAACGACGGTCAGCTTTCAGACAGCCCTCTTACTTTAAAAGATATAAAAACAATTGCATCTACGTTCTCGCGTATTTTGCGCGGAATGCAGCATAACAGAATTAAATATCAGGAAAATCTGGCAGAAGAATTACAGAAACAAAAGATTAATATGCCCGCTAAACTTCTGGATGAAGATTTGGAAAATAAAATTAAACAGCTTGAAGGCGATAAAAATCCGCCTAAAGAGGATAAAAATGACTAAATATAATATTTTTAGTGAAAATATATACGGGAATTGGGAAATTGATGAGAAAAAATTTATTGATATTGCTAAAAAAATATTAAAATACTATCTTTCATTGGATAATGTTTATCAAAACTCTTGTCTTAATGAATTTGATTATAATACTATATCTTTTGATTTTTTGTATTGTGATAGCGTTAAGACACATGAGATTAACAGAGAATATCGAAATAAGGATTATCCGGCAGATATTATAACTTTTGCAATATTTGCAGACAGTGAAGACAAATTTGTTTTTGACGGAGAGATTAATCTCGGTGAAGTGATTATTGCACTTGATAAAGTTATTGAGGAAGCCCTAAAAAAAGAAGTTACAAAGGAATATGAACTGGCTTTTTTAATCAGCCATGGTATATTGCATTTACTTGGATTTGACCATCAAACGGAAGAAGATTATAATTTTGTTATAGATTTACAAAATAAAGCACTGGAAAGTATAGGGATATGACAAAATTTAAACAGCAGGGTTTCTCAAATACATTTAAAAATGCCAGAAAAGGTATGAGGCTTGTATTAAAGTCAGAAGTAAATATAAGAGTTCATTTTTGTATAGCAATGGCGGCTCTGGCACTGGCATTTTTGCTAAATTTCAGCCTTGAGAGGATGTGCATACTCCTGTTGACAATAGGTTTTGTAATTGTTACGGAAATGATTAATTCGGCAGTGGAATTTTCATTGGATGCTGTTTTTCATAACAGATATTCAAGGCTTGTAGGAATGGCGAAAGATATTTCTGCAGGTGCTGTAATGTTTGCTTCTGTAGTTGCAATCGTAATCGGCGTGCTGCTCTTTGGTTCTGCTATATTGAAAATGTTATAAAAACTTGTTATAATTTAACATGTTATAGTATGAAAGGAGCGATTATGAGAAAACATTTCAATCAGACAGTTGCCAAAATGTTACAAGTCTTGCAAATCTTGTGTTGTGGTGGCTACGCACGTAGTGCTCGGGGGGGGGGCGATTCTTAGCTTCTAGAGGGAGTTTTGAAAGTTTATCTAAAACATTAGTGTCGGGTCAAGCGGCACGCTTGGGTTTTACCCTTGCAGAGGTTCTTGTAACTTTAGGTATTATTGGTGTAGTTTCCGCGATGACAGTACCTGCTTTGATGCAAAATCATCAGCGTAAAACTTATGTAACACAGCTTCATAAAGTTTATAATGAGATGTCGCAGGCGTTTGTTCAATATCAAAATGACAATAACGCATTAAACTTAAAAGAAGCAGGGCTTAGAGATAATAATGCAGTCCATTCTTTTATAAGAAACTACTTTAAGGTTGTACAAGAGTGTGACACAATGGACAATTGTTTTGCGTCTGAGTATAAATCTTTAACAGGAAATGTTTTAACTACTTATGACAAAAATTATAAATCTTTTGTCCTTGCAAGCGGAGCGGCAATCAGACCGATGTTTGCTGATATCGCAGGTGGAAGAATAATGAATATAGGAATTGATATTAACGGGCAAAAAGGTCCTAATGTTGCAGGTCGAGATATATTTTGGTTTTATGTATACAATAATGGATACATTGATGATACGAATGGAGCTAATGCAGATATAACTGCTCCGTTAACAAATGAATACAGGGAAAAACTTTTTGAAGAAAACTGTGAAAAGGGTATTGAGATAGACGGTTGTTTTGGAAAAATTCTGAATGATAACTGGGAAATGACTTATTAGTAAAATCTTGAAAAAAATATGAAAAACGTTTATAATAAAAAATGTTATAAACGTTTTTCATTGAAAGGAGCCGGCGTAGCCGCTGGACCCGCAAACTAATATAAGTAAGAAAGGAGCGATTATGATAGAATATTTTAATCAAACAGCTGCCAAAGTATGCCGGGGGGGGGGCGTTTAGCAGCTCTTAAACCTGCTTTTACCCTTGCCGAGGTTCTTGTAACTTTAGGTATTATAGGTGTAGTTTCTGCTATGACAGTGCCGACTTTGATGCAAAATCACCAGAGAAAAACCTATGTTGTTCAGTTGCACAAAGTTTATAATGAAGCTCAGCAGGCGGCGCTTCAATATATTACCGATAAAAATGCTATAGATTTGAAAGAGGCAGGGTTAATTTCTACTGAAGCCGCTGCTGATTGGGTTAAAACTTATTTTAAAGTTGTAAATGATTGCGGAACGGATTATTCACCTTGTTTTGCAGATGAATATAAATTGATGAACGGGGAGTCTAAAGGACAATTAATTCCTGCAGAAATGCGCAAATTTGTACTTGCTAGCGGTGCATCAATAGGAGTTATCGGGAGAACAAACGCTAAAACAAGCTTTTATGTTGATACTAACGGACGAAAGGGGCCTAATATTGTAGGACGTGATATTTTCCCTCTTTTACTTTATAAAAACGGAATAATTGATGAAAGTGACGGCTCTGAAGCAAATGACACTTTAACTGCGCCTTTAACAAAAGAAAAACGAGAGGAAATTTATGAAAACTACTGTGCTAATGGTACAGCTTCTTCAATGTGGTGGGGTTGTTTCGGGAAAATTTTAAATGACGGATGGGAAATGAATTATTAAAACAAACTTTGTTGTTCATTGCCGTTAATATTTTTATATCCGAGATGTCTGTAAGTCGCGGGCGAAACTTTTCTTCCCCGCGGCGTACGTTGAAGCAATCCTGCCTGTAAAAGGAACGGTTCACATACATCTTCAATTGTTCTTACATCTTCACCGATAGCAGCTGCAATTGTTTCAATTCCAACAGGACCGCCGTCGTATTTTTCTATAATTAGCCGCAAAAGGCTTCTGTCTGTATTGTCCAACCCGTAGTTGTCTATTTTCAGAATATCCAGAGATTTATTTGCAACGTCTTCGGTAATTTTTCCGTCATGTTTCACAAGAGCGTAATCCGATACACGCTTAACAAGTCTGTTTGCAATACGCGGAGTTCCCCTTGAACGTTTTGCAATTGCGTGTGCGCCTTCTTCGGTTATTTCAATATTTAAAATTCCGGCTGTTCTTGTTATTACCTGTGCAAGTTCGTCTTCTGTGTAAAATTCAAGCCTGTGTATAATCCCGAAACGATCGCGCAGAGGACCTGATAATTCTCCTGCTTTAGTGGTTGCTCCTATTAATGTAAACTTCGGAAGCGGTACGCGCAGTGTTTTAACGGTTTGGCTTTTTCCGGTTGTCATATCAAGGAAAAAGTCTTCCATCGCAGGATAAAGAATTTCTTCCGCAACTTTATTTAATCTGTGAATTTCATCAATAAAAAGTATTTCTCCGCCTTTTAAAGACATCAGAATTCCGATAATATCTCTCGGACGTTCCAATGCGGGAGCAGATGTTATTTTTATATCAACCCCCATTTGCTCTGCAATAACACCTGCAAGAGTGGTTTTGCCGAGACCCGGCGGGCCGTAAAAAAGCAGGTGATCAAGCGGTAATTCACGTTTTTTCGCAGCAGCAATTGAAATCTTTAGTGTTTCTTTCAGTGCAGACTGACCGATGTATGTATCAAAAGATTTCGGGCGGATACAATTTTCAAAATTTTTATCATTTTCCAGACATTCACATTTTATTACCGAATTTTTTTTCTTTTCGATAATTGTTTTATTCTGAAAATCATTGTCGTCTGCTATTATACTCATTGTTTTTCCTATATATTTATGATAACATAAAATTAAAGGATAGGAAAGAATATTAAGAAGGAGAAGTCATGAAAGTATCAGAACGTTTAGAACAAATCCCGCCTTATTTGTTTGCGGAAATAGACAGAAAGATTGCCGAAGCTAAAGCAAAGGGTATTGATATTATAAGTCTTGGTATAGGAGATCCTGATACTCCGACGCTTGCTCCTGTTGTTGAAGAAATGCATAAGGCTATTGATAATCCTAAAAATCATGATTATCCGCCCTATAATGGAACTGAAAAATTCAGAAAAGGGGCTTGCGAATGGATGAAAAAACGTTTCGGTGTCGAGCTTGACCCTGATAAAGAAATGCTTGCAAATATAGGTTCTAAAGAAGCTATTGCGCATGTTTTCTTTGCTTTTGTAGATAAAGGTGATTATACGCTTGTTCCCGACCCGGGTTATCCTGTTTATCACAACGCAACAATATTTGCAGGCGGAACTCCTTATGAAATGCCTTTATTGGAAGAAAACGGATATCTTCCTGATTTTGACAAAATTCCGGAAGATATTGCAAAAAAATCAAAAATTATGTTTTTGAATTATCCGAATAATCCTACGAGTGCTGTTGCCGATTTGGATTTCTTTAAAAAAGCAGTTGATTTTTGTAAAAAATATGATATTTTGCTATGCTCTGATATGGCATATTCGGAAATGACTTTTGACGGTTACAAAGCTCCGTCTGTTTTACAGGTTGAAGGCGCTAAAGATGTAGCTTTAGAATTTTATTCCCACTCAAAATCTTACAATATGACAGGTTGGAGAGTTGGATTTGTGTGTGGTAACGCTGATGCCGTGAAAGCTCTGGGCACAATTAAAAACAACATAGATTCAGGTACATTTAAAGCAATTCAAGATGCAGCAGCAGCAGCATTTAATGTTGACGCAAAATACATTGAAGATTTGAATAAAATGTATCAAGAACGCAGAGATGTTGCAGAAGAAGGTTTCAGAGAACTAGGCTGGGAAGTTAAACCTTCAAAAGCAACATTCTACTTATGGCTTCCTGTTCCCAAAGGAATGACATCGGAAGAATTTGTGACTGTTATGCTCGAAAAAGCTCATGTTGTGGTTCCGCCCGGAAACGGTTACGGTAAATACGGCGAAGGATATTTCCGTGTTGCTTTAACTAAAGATGTTGAAACGATTAAAGAATGTATCAGAAGAATGAAGGAAGCGGGCATAAGATACAACTAAATACTCTTTTTAGATGAGTTAATTTCCTTGTATGGAAACCGTTAGCGTGGTATAATTTTTCTATGGAATGTCCAAAATGCGGTTTAGAAATTGATGATAAAGCAATGGTTTGCCCTAACTGTAAGAAGGTGCTTAAACTTGCGTGTCCAATCTGCAAGACAATTAATGAAAGCAATACTTGCAGAAAATGCGGCTACGTAATTATTACTAAGTGCCATAACTGCGGTAAGATAAACCAGACATTTACCAAAAAATGTAAAAAATGCGGTTTTGATACCGAAAAAAGCGTTATAATGAATGAAGCTAATACAGATGATTTTGTTATGCTTACCATTGATTTCCCTAATATGGACGAAATGAAAACATATCTGGGTTCTGCTAAGCTTTTAAATAAGTTTAAGATTAATCTTGATAAAATTATTAATGATTATGCTAAATCCATAGGGCTGAGACGCCAGTTAATCGGTAAAACTTATGTTATAAGGTGCGATAAAGATTATACATTTAACAGCTCTGTAGCAACTGCAGTCAAAGCCGCTATCGAATTGCTTAACCTTATAACCGCAATGAATTGTAAGCTGACAAGTAAAAAAAATGCAACAGTCCGTTGTAACATGTTTCTTCTGAAACGAAATATTGAAGATAATCCGAATAATTTTGATTCCGGTTATAATATCAGCCTCTTAAATCAAAATACAAAAAATAAAGAGGAAAAAATTCTTAATACTTTTCAGGTATTAACTGATGATAATGTAACTGATGCTATAGGTTCAGATTATAAAATTTCACCGTTAAATTCCGTAATGGTCAACGACGAAATGGTTATGTTTTATGAAGTTGATTTGAGGGAGTTTGTTAAGGTTGAGTATCCTGAGGAAGAAGAAGATAAAGAAATTGAAATTCCTAATTTTGTTCAAAATATGCTTATAGAACAGGATAAACTTGACGGAGAAGCTTTAAATAATCTGGATTCTCCCGGAGATCCCGATGCGATTTATGATATTGAAACGATTAATTTTGATGAGATAAATGCAGAATTTATCAGAACGGAAAATATTGATGTATTGTTCCATATTCTTAATAAATTTCAATCTGTACCGAAAGGAATTGTCGCTATTAAGACAGCTGAAATGTATAAACCGTATACTTTGAAAGTTTTAAATGCAGCGGCGCAAACAGGACAATTTAATAACATAATATCGATTACCTGCTATGATGAAATGAAATATTCTCCATATTCATTTTTCAGAGATCTGGTATCTGCGATTTTTGAATATACTGTTTCTCAAAAATTGTTTTTCCAAAATGATTTTTCGATGTTTGCATCTGTTGACCCTGACGGTTTGATTAAAGATTTGATTACTTTGCAGAAACGAGCTGATAATAATACGGAAGATACACGATATATTTATTTTGATATTTTTCTTACGCTTTTGCAGATAATTCCAAAGACTTTAATCTTTATTGAAGATTTTGATAAGATTGATTCAAGCTCTTATGACGTTTTAAGATATCTTTTTGAAGCTTTTGAACAGCTTGATATAAGTATTTTGCTCTCGTATGATAAAGATTTTTCATTACACAGAGATTGCCATTTCTTGTTGAGCAAACCTTATTATACTGAAATCTCTCTTAAGCCGACATCTTTTGAAAAACTGATTGAAGAAAATAAAATCTATTACAGGAATATATTAAATAATTTCTATTTTCAAAGGGTTGCCAAGTATGCCTGCGGAAGCAGTCTGTTTATTGATATTGCTATTCAATATTTAATTGAGTCGGGGGTTTATGCGGCTGATGACGATAGTATTGAAATGATTAATCCTAAAACTATTATTATACCTTCAAGCCTTGATAAGCTCGTTGCAAGAAGATTAAATCTTCTTCAGGATGATGAGGCTGCAATGAAGTTTCTAACGTCAATTGTTCTTCTCGGAACTCGTATTGATATGGGAACAATAGACAGTTTGGGATATCAAAACAAGGATGAAATTATTGAAAAATTATCCGATATGGGATTTATGTACCAGTATAATAATTGTATTTACTTCCCGAATTACAACCTTTTAAGAGATAATCTTCTTACAACTATAAGCAAAATATATCTTAAGGAAGTTGCGGAAGAATTATTTGCAAAAGTATTCAATGATGATATGCCAAGTCCTGTTAAAGCTTATTTATACGGGCTTTTAGGAGATGAAAACAATGAACGTATGCAGTGGGAACAGCTTGCTGATATAAATCTTTCACTCGGAGATTTCAGCTCTTATTTGAATTGTACAAACAAAATATTGGAGCTGCTTGATAAGAATACCGACCCCGAGCAGGTTGAAAATATTGAAAATTATAAATTGCATTTATACGAAGATATTTCAAATAACTTATATGATTATGTTCCTGATAAAACTTCGGATATTGCGGAGATTACGCTGAAAAATCTTGAAAAATCAACAGATACTGACAGGATTATTCTTCTGTGCAACAAAATGATTAACGGATCATTGATTGCGGGGAATTATAATCACGCTCTTGAATTAACACACAAAGTTTTATCGCTTCTGCCGCCTTCTTCGCTCAACCCGTCTGATGCGAATTTTAACAGTTATTTCTTTTTAATGTCAGTGATACATATACAAATTCTGTTTAATATTGGTGCTCTTGCAGATTGTCTTGATATTGGTTATAAGGTTTTGAATATTATTAATAACCAGACTTTAAGCACCTTAAAACCTGATTATATGTCGGATGATGATTTCCGCTCATTAATCGTTGATTCTGCCGGATATGTGGCACTTGCAAACGTGCTTTTGCTGGTCGGGAATGTTGATGAGTTTCTAAAAATCTTGCGCACTGACTTAAATTGTATTCCGCAATCTTATGATTTATTCATAGCTTTGCAAAATCTGCTGCATGGCAAAAAAGTTGCGGGACTTTCTCAAAACGTATCTGATAATGACCGCTTTGGTGCGATAATTTTAAATATAATTAATGCTTTTCTTAACTTTAGCGGGGATTATACAACTTTTGCCGAGGATATTTACAGAGCAAAGGTTGCCGCCAAACGTAACAGACTTCATCAGTTAGAACTGTTTGCAGACTTGATGATCGGTTACGCATATATGCAGCTTGGATCTTATAAGAAAGCTGATTCTATTATTTATAAGATAATTAAAGCTACTAATAATAACGGTATGACTACTCTTCTATATGTTGCATGGTATATAATGAGTGAACTGCATTTGAAGCAGGATAAATACGATGTTGCATTCGGTATAGTCAATAATTCGCTTATTCAACTGGAAAAGAACAATACAACAAGCGAGTACCTGCTTATGTTGTTTAAATACAACATGTATAAGGTAATGATGTTTAAAAAAGAAAATGAAAAGGCTGAGATTTGTATAAGCCATGCAAAATATATTGCGGAAAAATACGGTATTAACTTTACGTTTGATACAGATGCAAGCCATTATATTGCAGTAGAGGATGATGAAGTAACTCTTGAAGAAGCCGGAATATTGGCTGATGCTCCTGCTTCTCAAGAAGATACAAGTTCGGGAAGCGAGGGAGTATGAAAATATTATTTGCAGCAGCAGAAGCAGCACCTTTTTCAAAAGCAGGAGGGCTTGCCGATGTAGTGGGAAGTTTACCGAAATATATTGAAAAAGATGCAGAAATTGCAATTTTTACTCCTTTACATGGTTTAATCGATACAAACAAATGGGAGATTAAGGAACTTGAAAACTCTTCGCTCTGGCTTACTTTTAACGGCATGGGGCATAAGTTCCGATTATTTATGTGCAAACTTCCCGGCACAAACATTAATGTTTTTTTTGTTCATAACGACTGGTATTTTACCTGCTTTAAAGAGGTTTATCCTAAGTGGCTTGACCCGAAATATGAACATGAAAGATATATTGCTTTTTCGCTTGCGACAATGGAATATGCAAAACTTTTGAATTTTAAAGCTGATGTTATTCATGCAAATGACTGGCACACTGCTATGATACCTGTATACCTTCACAGTAATTACAGATATGACGAGTTTTGGAAAAATACAAAATGTGTATTTGAAATTCATAATCTTGCTTATCAGGGTGTTTGGTTTGAAGATGTTCTTGATTTTGCGAATATGAGAAAAGACATTGTTTATAACGAATGGGGTGTTGAACATTACGGAAAAGTTAACTGGATGAAAGGTGCCATAAATTATTCAGACAAAGTGGTTGCAGTTTCCCCGACTTATGCTAACGAAATTTTGACCGGAGAGTACGGCGAGGGAATGGATTACACTTTACGCATGAATAAGCATAAGCTTGTCGGAATATTAAACGGAATTGATTACGATGTTTTTAATCCTAAAACAGATAAAAATATTACAAAAAAATATGATGTAAAATCCTTAAAAAATAAAGAAGAGAATAAGAAAAAAGTCTGCGAAGAATTCGGACTTGAGTATAATCCTGAAAGACCTATGTATGCAATGATTTCACGTCTTGTCGGGCAAAAAGGCATTGATTTAATCCGTCAGTGCGAGGGTGAAATGAAAAGTTTAAATGCCGATTTTGTATTTTTGGGAAGCGGTGATAAGGATTATGAAAATCTTCTTATATGGCTTTCAAATAATTCTACCAATATTCGTGCTTATATAGGTTACCGCGCTGATCTTGCAAATCAAATTTACGCAGGAAGCGATTTTTATCTGATGCCTTCTAAATTTGAACCCTGCGGTTTAAGCCAGTTAATTGCAATGCGCTACGGATCTTTACCTGTTGTGCGTGCGACAGGCGGGCTTGAAGATACGGTTACAGGATATCCGCTTGCGGATTCAAACGGATTTAAATTCTGGGGATATTCAGGCTGGGATATGATGCAGGCAATATATTGCTCACTGGGTGTCTATCAGGATAAATATACTTTTAATGCAATGCGAAAAACTGCTATGGAAACAGATTTTTCATGGAGAAGAAGTTCTGCTGTTTATCTTAATATGTATAAAGAACTTGCTCAAAAATAAATTAATTTGCCGTATATAAAAATACATGTCCATAATGTTGTTATGGACAATAAATTGAGGAAAGAATATGTAAAACTTCATATTTCTGTGGTACTTGCTGCATTTACGGGGATTTTGGGCAAATTAATAAATTTAAATGCCCTTCTTCTTGTATGGTATCGTATGTTTTTGTCTTTCATTATGTTTTATATTCTTTTGCTGTTTACAAAAAAAGTGCCGCGCGAAAATTTAAAGGAATGTTTAAAGATATGCAGTCTTGGGGTGCTTTTGGGACTGCATTTTTTATTCTTTTTTGCGAGTATTAAATATGCAAATGTTGCAGTTGGTGTAGTATGTTATTCTTTAGAGGGATTTTTTACGGCAATATTTGAACCTTTAATATTTAAAAAGCCGTTTTCTCGTAATAACCTTTTATGCAGTATTATTGCTGTTTTAGGTATAAGTTTGATTTTTCATATTGATACCCGGTACAGGCTTGGGATTATTCTGGGCGTAATCTCTGCGGCAATGATTGCATTTTATACTATTTTCAATAAAGTTGTCGGTATGGAAAAAAGTTCAAAAAGTATGTTATTTTATGAACTGTTGGGCGGTGCCGCTTTTCTTACTGTAATTGTTCCGTTATATCTGATATTTGGCGGCATTCAGTTTGAATTCCCTTCCCTATCGGATTTTACGTATCTTTTTATTCTGGCTTTTTTCTGCACTATCGGCTTATATATTCTTCATATTCAGGTTTTGCGGACACTTTCTGCATTCACCGTAAGCTTATACGGTAATTTTGAACCTGTATACGGAATTTTAATAGCAGTATTATTTCTTGGTGAAGGACAGGAGCTAAGTTTATCTTTTTATATCGGTATGTGTTTAATCTTAATATCAGTTTTTCTTCAGTCGATTATGCGTCAAATATATTGCAAAACTCCTCAAAATAATTTATAATAATAGATAAAAATGAAAGGAGCGATTATGAAAAATTTGTTTAATTCAGCAACTCGGGGGGGGGGCGTAATTTAAGCTCTGCTCAAGCATTTACCCTTGCCGAAGTTCTGGTAACATTGGGTATCATCGGTGTAGTATCTGCAATGACCGTCCCAACATTAATGCAAAATCATCAGCGTAAAACTTATGTAACACAGCTGCATAAGGTTTACAATGAATTAAATCAAGCTTTACTTCAGTATCAGACTGATAAAAACGCTTTAAATATTAAAGAGGCAGGTTTAACTTCTAACGAAGCTTGCAGCGAATTCTTAAATAAATATTTTAAAGTTGTTACTGATTGCGGGGATACTCAAACTCCTTGTTTTGCATCATCTTATAAAAAGATGTCAGGTGTTAGCTCTGGTTTTAACTGTTTAAAAAATTGTGTTTCTCTCGCTAGCGGAGCTGCTGTCGAGATGTATTACGGAGGATATTCTTTTGACGCGGGACAAGTTATAAGAATATCTGTAGATATTAACGGTGCCAAGGGACCTAATGTATTTGGGAGAGATGCATTTACGATGTTTTTATATCCGAATGGTATCATTGATGATTTAGTAACGGATACCTCATTGCTTCCTCCTTTTTCAAAAGATATCCGTGAAGGGCAATATTTTAATTGCACAAATTCTGTTTCCGGTGCTTTTCACGGATGTTTCGGATATATCCTAAATGATAACTGGGAAATGAATTATTAATAAATTGATTAAGAGTTCAATTTATGGTAATGTTACTGTATGATTGAACTCTTAATTTTATATGTTTTGCAAAAAAGAGATTTAACAATGTACGCAATACAAAAGCGTATAGATGAAAATTTTGCTCCTTTTACAAAACCGAGTTTCGGAGCGATAAAACCTGCTCTTCGCAGATTGGAAGAAAAACAATGCATTTCTTCAAGAAAAAATATGTCCGATGGAGGAAAGTTATCGGTTTATTATCAAATTTCAAACAAGGGTGTTTCAGAGCTTAAACGTTTAATCCTTGAGGACTTGAGTGATAATCCGCTTCAATTTCTCTCAAATGCAAGAGTAAAACTTTCATGTGCTGATTGTCTCGATAAGACTGACAGAAAAAGGTTATTTTTTTCATTAAAAGCACTTTCTATGCAGTTTAAGACAGATGCACAAAATATTTTAAATGACGAATACAATCGCATCAACTTTTACCAGAAGATTATTCTGGATAATGCTCTTTGTGAATACTCAAATTTTCTGACTATTATAGAAGGACTGGAGAAAGATAATGCCGGCAATAGTTAGCGGAGTTGTTAAGGGTTCAATTGCGGAAGAACTTGAAATACATGCAGGCGATGAGGTGTTGTCGATTGATAATACCCAAATGCTTGATATGATTGATTATAACTTTTTATGTAAATCAGACTTTTTAACTTTAGAAATAAAAAAAAATAATGGTGAAGTTGAAGTTATTGAAATTGAAAAAGATTACGACGAAGATTTGGGCATAATATTTGAAAGTGCAGTGTTTGATAAAGTTAAACCCTGTTTAAATCACTGTATTTTTTGTTTTGTGGATCAGCAGCCGAAAGGATTAAGAGAAACTCTCTATGTAAAGGATGACGATTACAGGCTGTCGTATCTTCAAGGAACTTATATAACTCTTACTAATCTTTCTGAGAAAGATAAAGAACGTATAAACCGTATGCATTTGGGACCGTTTTATGTTTCTGTTCATACTACAAATCCTGAACTTCGTGTAAAAATGCTTAAAAATCCTAATGCAGGAAAAGCATTACAAAATCTGCAATGGTTCAGAAAGCATAGAATACCTTTTCATGCTCAAATTGTTTTATGTCCCGGGTACAATGACGGTGCAGAACTCGAAAGGACGCTTACTGATTTAGCAGAACTTAAAAATACTGTATTATCGGTTGCAATTGTTCCTGTAGGTATAACTCAATTCCGGACAGAAGGTTTAAAACAGGTTGATAAAAAATGCGCGGAACAAACTCTTAAAATAGCTTCTAAATATAAAAGAGTATGCTGCTCTGATGAATTTTTTCTGCTTGCGGAACAAGATATACCATCTGCAAAATATTATGGCGGTTTCAACCAGCTTGAGGATGGTGTAGGTGCTTTAAGAATGCTTCTTGATGATTTTAAATCCAGAAAACTTCCTAAAAAGATTAATAAACCTGTGAAACTTTCGTTTGCAACCGGTTATGCCGCAAAATATGCAATTGATAAAATTGCAGATAAGTTAAATAAAATAGAAAATCTTACGGTTGCGGTAAATCCCGTAAAGTCCGATTACTGGGGGCGTGATATTACGGTTGCGGGCTTAATAACAACAGATGATTTAATAAGAACGATAAAAGATATTGATGCAGACTTGGTAATAATTCCTTCTGTAATGCTCAGACCTTATTCGGAAGATTTTCTTGACGGAAAAAATCTTTCTTACGTTAAAGAAAAAACAGGAAAAGAGTTTTTTGTTGTTAAAGATATATATTCTATGAAAGAAATAGTTGAATATTTGTATAACATACGTTAAAATAAGTATAGTTAATAATGAAAGGAGCATTTATGAAAAAATTGTTTAATTATGAAACTCGGGGGGGGGGCATAATCTAAGCTCTGCTCAAGCTTTTACCCTTGCCGAGGTCCTGGTAACTTTGGGAATCATCGGTGTCGTTTCTGCTATGACCGTCCCAACATTAATGCAAAATCATCAGCGTAAAACTTATGTAACTCAATTGCATAAAGTTTATAACGAAATGTCACAGGCTTTACTTCAATACCAAAATGATAAAAATGCTTTGAATTTAAAAGAAGCGGGATTAACTTCTAACCTTTCGATTGATAGTTTTATAACACAATATTTTAAAGTCGTCCAAACATGTGATAGTATAACCGGCTGTTTTGCTTCTTCCTATAAAAGTATGAATGGGACTGCCTATGGTGCAATGACAACTAGCCTTAAATCTTATGTATTATCAAACGGTGCTGCTATCCGCCCTAATTATAGTGAAGAAGGCGATAAACTTATTAATTTAATGGTTGACATAAACGGTCAAAAGGGCCCTAATCTTCATGGAAGAGATTTATTTTTTATGTTTATATACAATAACGGCATGATAGATGACAGAGGATCAAGAGCACCGATGAGTGAAGATGAACGGGAAAAATCTTATCAGTCTAAATGCATAACTCCTTCAAATGTCGGTGGATGTTTCGGAAAAATTTTAAATGATAACTGGGAAATGACATATTAAAAAAGGCTCCTTATGGAGCCTTTTTTAATATCTTTCGAGATACCTGTCGATTTCCCATTGCGAAACGTATGTTCTGAATGAATCCCATTCTTTTTTCTTTGCCGATAAAAATTCGTTAAATATATGATCACCAAGCGCAGCACGTGCAACAAGCGATTTATCAAAGCAATCCAATGCTTCGGCAAGGCTTCCCGGAAGAGCATCTATTCTTTGTTTTTTGCGTTCTTTTGATGTTAATTTATAAATATTGCTTTCAACCGGAGCAGGCGGATCAATTTTATTTCTGACACCGTCAAGGCAAGCTTCTAAAATTGCCGCAAAAGCCAAATACGGGTTGCAGGCAGGGTCAGGTGAACGGAGCTCAACACGGGTTGCATTTCCGCGTTTTGCGGGAACTCTTAAAAGAGCACTCCTGTTTGCCAGCGACCAGGCAAGATATACCGGAGCTTCATACCCCGGAACCAGTCGTTTAAAACTGTTTACGGTCGGATTTAGGATTGCCGTAATACTTTTAACGTGTTTTAACATACCGCCTATTGAATATTTTGCTATATCTGTAAGCTGATATTCTGATTTTTCATCGTAAAAAGCGTTTTTACCGTCTTTAAACAATGAGATATTACAATGCATACCCGAACCGTTAATACCGTAAATCGGTTTTGGCATAAATGTAGCATGCAAATTATGTTTAGCTGCAATAGCTTTAACAGCTATTTTAAACGTTGCAACATTATCAGCAGCACTGAGGATGTCTGTGTATCTGAAATCGACTTCATGCTGACCGTCAGCTCCTTCATGGTGCGAGGCTTCTATATCAAACCCCATTTCCTGTAACGTTAAAACGATATCGGAACGGACATCTTCTCCCAAATCATCAGGACCTACATCATAATATCCTGCCCTGTCAGAAGTTTGTAATGTAATTTTGCCATCTGTATCTTTGCTAAAAAGGAAAAATTCCGCTTCAGGGCCGATATTCATAGAAAATCCCATTTTTTCAGCTTCTTTCATAACCCTTTTAAGGTTACATCTCGGACAGCCCTCAAAAGGCGTGCCGTCAGCATTGTAAATATCACAAATTAGACGTGCAGCCTGTATTCCGTCTTTATTTCTCCAGGGTAAAATTTGGAAACTGTTTTTATCGGGATAGAAGTACATATCTGATGTTTCAATGCTTCTAAAGCCCTTGATAGACGAACCGTCAAGCATAATTTCATTTGCAAGAATTTTTTCGATATGTTCTGAAGGAATAGACAGATTTTTCACCTGTCCGTTTATGTCTACGAACTGAAGTTTTATAAACTTGATATTATATTCTTTAATATATCCTTTAATATCTTCATCCGTAAAATTTCTGTTGTCTAATCTTGTATGCATAAATTCTTTCATGTAGACCTCTTTCCTTCTAACTATCTTTTTTTATTAGAATACTTTTTTAAAAAAAGGTCAATAGTTTGCAAATTAAGATTAAGTAAAGCCGTTGAGTACGTGCTTTTGTAAAATTATAGATGTTTTTCTAAAAATAGTGTTAATTTTATGAAAAACAGGGAATATATTAATTACTAAGGGAGGTATGGGAAAGATTTAAGAATAAAATGTTATTTTTGTACAATTTTTTGCGCCTTGAAGTATGAAAAAGCTTTACAATCTGTCTTTACAGAACTTTGTAAACAAATGTAACGAAATAAATATGATATAGCAATTATATACTTAAAAAATACTTTATTAATATGTAAGCAATAAACAAGATTAAATAAACACGAGATATAAATTTTAACACACACTAACTATTTACACTACCTACTACACACTAACCTTCTACACACACGAGGAATTACTAAAAAGAATTCCAAACTCTATCGAAAGATAGGGTTTTTTTTTGCCATAAGTTTATTTTTGTTTTTATAATATATATAGGTAGAATATTTATAGAAAGTGGAAAATTTTTATGTTAAATTCAATCTCTCCAATAAGTCAAAATAAAGTCGCATTCAAAGGTGATACTTTAGATAAAACTAAAGCAGAAAATCAAGAAGTTGCACAAAATAAAAACAAGAGTTGGATGCTATGGACTGGACTTGCTGCTCTAGGAGCTGTAGGAATTTATATTGCAACAAAAGGAAAAGGTGGTTCTGAAGCTACAGAAAAAGCAAGTGAAACGGCTCAAGATATTGCAACAACTGCAACTGATGCAGTAAAAGAAGAAGCTAAAAAAGTATTAGAAAAACTTCCATTAAGAAAAGAAGTTTTGGAATCATTAGGTGTAAAATTAAATGATGAGAAATTTTTAACTGTAATGAAAAAAGGAACAGATGGAAAAGAAGTGGAAGAACTTTATAACGGAACATATTCTTATACTGCAAGAAACGGTGTAAATATAAAAGAAACTATTGCATCTGGGGTTGTAAGTCGTAGAGAAATGTATACTCAAAAAACAATTGATAGCCCGGTAATAAAAAATTATAGATATTATCATGGTCAAAATCTTAGAGGAATTGAGACTATTCACACAAATGATAATAGAAGATTTTTTGTTTTAAAAGATCAAAAGTCATTACAAAATTTGTGCGCTTCTTTAAATTATGTACCGAAAACTGACGATGAAATTAAAGCTTTAAATGCTCAAGGTATTAAATATGAATTAGCAGAAGAAGTCACTAATTTTGGTCAGTATGGTGACCGAAAAAATATAAAAGAAATTTATACTTACCCGGATGGTTATCCGATAAAAACAAAGGAAGTATATTATGGTGATAGAGTTTCTACTTGTAATGAAGGTAAAGAAATTACATTAATGTTTAGAGAGCCTCAACAAACTAAGAATCCGCATTATAAAGCAGATGGGTTTAAGTTAAATATAAGAGAAAATGGTTTTAATTCAGATTTGTTAGGAGGCTATAATCTTGAAAGATTTGAAAATTTGTATGATACAACTGCTATTCCATTTAATAGCAACACAAAAGCATACAAAGAAATAATGGAAGTTTTAAATCAAGAGTATTCAGTTGATTCTCTTAAAAAAATTAGATATGGTCATAATTAATAATTGAAAAATAATGGAGGTCGATTAATTCAGCCTCCATTATTTTTTATAAGATTTGCGGAAAAACTATATCAATGTATTTTTGATAGTTTTCAGGTTCAAAAAATCCTACCGAGAATTCAGCTGAATTTTTCCCTGATTGTTGAGCTTCAGGAACTTCTATCGGCGGACCTGCAGGAGTTGAACGCGACGGATTTTTAGGATTTGAAATTACACCGGTACTTCGCAAAAGAGTTATAAGCAGAGATTTTCCTTTAACTTCGTATTCTGTAAGTCCCTGTGTAATTACGCCAAATCCCTGTGTGCCGACATATCTTTGCATCGGTGCAAAATTTGTTTTGACTTCAATACCTCTGACTTTTGGCAGGTGTTTTCTCATATTATATTCAGGATCAAATTCTCTTTTAATAATTGAGTTTAAATCCTCTGAGTATGTTTCTGTAACAGGAGATTTGAGATTGAATTTTACCTGCCATAACCTGTTTTTAAGTTTGTTATCCCATTCAATTTTAAAGTTTATCAATTTACCGTACGGTTCAACCTGAATATCAAAAAAACTTGTTTTAATTATGTTGTTTTTGAAGGAATAAACTTCTGCTCTTTCGCCTTTATCATCTTCAACTGCTCCGAAATTATACGTATCGCCTTCGTCTTTAAAGCGGACAAATTCCATTTCAATATTTCCGATACGAATTTTTCCGTTTTTTATTTCAAAGTTTATGGTTGATTTTACGGCAGGGGCAGACTTTAATGTATAAATATCAGTAAAATCTTCTGTTACAGGAATTTTTTGCGTGTCATAAAGAAGTGAATTTTCTACCCCGAAATGTTTTGAGATAATTTTATATTCAGGCAATAAATCTTTGCTTTGCATAATTGGAGTTTTAAAATTGTGTTTAAGCCTTAACTCTTCGATAATTGTATTTGCAATCTGAATAATTTTTTCATAGCGTGTAATATTTTCACGGTGCACCAAATCGGTCGAACACCCGCAAATTCCGTCGTGAGCCTGATTTTTAAGCAGTAATTTATAAGCATATTCAATGACAGCACCATATTGCGAGCCGTATTTTTTTTGTAATTTGTCAGCCTGTTCCAGAAGGTATGTGCATTTCACGTTGTATTGTTTTAAATTTATTCTTGCCGAATATGAGCCTGGTAATATAAATGTTAAAGAATTATCGCGTAATTCGTCGTTCCATTCAAATTGTTTGAAATTATCTTTTACAAGTTCAAAGTATTCAAAGGGATTTGAAAGCTTGATTTCATAGTGTTCTAACAAAGAGTTAACTTTGTTGATTTGTTCTGCAATATCAGTTTCAACTCCTAAATGATCTGCCCCAATTGGCAGAAGTAAATAATCTCCTGATTTTTCCGCAATTTTATCTAAATTCCCTTTCAGCCATTCTGCTTTTTTTTCAATAGTCATAGGTGCAGAAAATATGTCCATAAAGTAGCCGCGAATTAAATTAACTGTGTCTGTTCCGTTAAAAGTAAATTCTGAGGGGATGTCGCCGCATCCTCGCCACACAACACATTTGTCAATCCCGAAACTTTTTAGTATAGGAGGAATATTTTTGCTGTGTCCGAATGTATCTGCAAGGTAGCCTATAAAATCGGTACATCCGAAATCTCTTGAAATTTTTAATCCGATTTCAAGGTTTTTTTCAAATACTGTTCTGTCTGTGAGAAATTCATCAACAAGAGTGTAAAAAGGACCTATAAACAATTTTTTTTCGGCAATTAGTTTTCTTATAATTTGTTCTTTTTCGGGTCTTATCTCAAGATAATCCAATAGTGCACAAACCTGTCCGTCAAAATAAAAAGACGGAATTTTATTATTTTCGAGTAAATCTAATACATTATCGAATACCCTTAAAAGTCTCAGTCTGAAAACTTCAAATTCCCTGTACCATTCTCTGTCCCAATGTGTATGTAAATATGCAATAACTCTTTTTTTCATAATATGTTTTTAACATAATTATTTATCAAGTGCAAAATTTTAACATATATGTTATAATGAATATGTAATAAAATTTGAAAGGAGCAATTATGAAAAGATTTAACGTAAAACAGTCATTTCCGCATGTAGTGCTCGGGGGGGGGCAGTTTAGCAGCTCCTAAACCTGCATTTACACTGGCAGAAGTTCTTGTAACTTTAGGAATTATCGGTGTCGTATCTGCAATGACTGTACCTTCTTTGATGCAAAACTATCAGCGTCAAAGTTACGTAACCCAGCTGCATAAAGTTTATAATGAAATGTCACAGGCATTTGTTCAGTATCAGACTGAAAAAAACGCTTTAAATCTGGCGGAAGCAGGCTTAACATCGCAAGATGCGCTTAACAGTTTTGTGCCAAATTATTTTAAAGTAGTCCAAACTTGTGAGAATTCTTTAACACCTTGTTTTTTGGAACAGACTTCTTATCGCAAACTTACCGGCGGAAGTTTAGGTTCTCCGTATACTGTCAAAACTTCTTATGTTATTGCCAGCGGTGCTTCGATAAGATTCTTGTATTCTTCGGCCGGGGAGCGCTTAGGTTATATTATGGTTGATGTAAACGGTCAAAAAGGTCCTAATATCTTAGGCCGTGATTTATTCACAATAGCTTTTTATAAGAACGGGATAATGGATGATAATGGAACTTCTGCTCCGTTGTCCGAGGATGAAAGAGATAAGCTGTATGATACATATTGTTCAAAAAGTACCGCAAGCGATTACGGCTGTTTCGGCAAAATTTTGAATGATAATTGGGAAATGACCTATTAATTATTGTCTGCTCAGATTGCCTTAAGGGACAATAGCTAATTTTTTCTTATTCGTTTAACCTCACTTTTACAGAGGTGAGGTTAAATGAAAAAAATAATTTTATTGTCAGGTATTCTTTTACTTTTTGCGGGTTCTGCCCATGCAGGTATTTTATCAAATATATTTGGATTTGGTAATTACAATAACGGATATTATTATTCTCCGAATTACCGCTATATGAACAATGGCTATTATAGACCGCCAAGATATAATAATTACTATAATAACGGGTATTACTATAACCGCAATCCTTATCATTATAACAGATATTACAATAATCGCTACCCCGGCAACTATTACAGACGACCTGTAATATATAAAACCAATGTCAGAAGAAGTATGGCGGATAATAATGAAAAATTGGTTGCGAACCAATTGTCAGGGCTTGATAAACTTGAACGTAAACTCTTGTTTCAAACATATGAATATGAAACTCCGAAAAGCCGTATCGAAAGACTAGAACAAAAATTGTTCGGAGCTGCCCAAACCGGAGATTTGAAAGAACGTTTATCAACTGTCAAAAGTGCAGCAAAAAATTATAAAACTTATAATCAGGCATATAACGGAAATTACGGAGATTATTCCGTCGAAAATTCATATCGGCCGCCGATTTTTACAGGCTCATCAGGCGCAGGCTGGCAAAATACGCTCTGGGGAAATTTTAAAAATCAGTTTACAGGCATGCCTACAGGTTTTACTCCTGCAATGGATCCTGCTTATATGGATTATTTTGAGGCGGAACGTGCAATGATGGGTAACGGACAGTCAACTGATATAAGGACTAACAGAGGTTATTACAAATCCAATACAAATCGCGGGATGACTACAGGCGTTACGATATTAGATTGACTTTTAAGCCTGCATCATTAATATCATACATATAGATGTTTATAACACTCTGAAAATAAGTCATAATTATCTCAAAAGAGTGGTATAACATGCCTTTCAGGTACAGATTGCAAAAAGTTCTTGAGTTCAGAATTCGTAAAAAAGAAGAACAACTGAATATTGTTCAAAAAGCTCAACAAGCAGTTTATATTGCGGAAGAAAATATCAGAAAAAACGAAGAAGAAATCAGGACAACAAAACAGAATATGCGTCAGGCGGATCCTATGATGTATGAAACTTATGATAAGTATTTACAGCATCTTTGGGATAAAGCAGAAAAACTTGAAGAAATAAGAGCTGATGCTCAACGAAAGCTTGATGAAGAAAAGGCTAAACTTGTAAAACTCGAACAAGGTGTAAAGGTTCTTGAAAAGCACAAAGAAAAGCATAGAGAAGCTTACATCGCAGAAGAAAAAGCCGCAGAACTGAAACAGTATTCGGAACTCGGTGTCACTCGATTTTTCAGACAAAGTAAGGAAAAAATCGAAGAAGAGGAAATCCTCAAAAAGTTAGAAGAGATAGACGGAGGTAGTTATTAAAATGAATGTCAGTACATCTTCAGCAACTGCGACAGCAAGCACATCGGATGTTAGTTCAACTCAATCAAAATCTAAAACAAGCAGTACTTCTAAAACAACCGAGAAATCTTTTGATGAAGAGATGAAAACAGCTTCAGAAAAAGAGGAAGTAAAAGAAAAAGATACCTCTGAAATAAAAGACGATAAAAAAACATCTGAAAAAGATACTAACAAAGAGGCAAATAAACTTTCAAAAGATTTACAAAATCCTGATGATATAGTTCCTGATGATATTTATAAAGGCGGTATAAATTTTACAGATTATAAATACCATAATGAAGGGCAGTCAATTTTGTCACAAAATATTCAAAATCTTTTAAATACCAAAGACCTTATGAACACTATTAATTCAGCGTCAACTATAGATTACGATGTAATTAATATGTCTGACAGCGACGCGAATTTCTTTGCTAATCTGGTTCAAAATACTGATATGTCGATGAAAAGTATTGCTTCCCAAATAAGCGATGCTATGGTTAATAATTCGGAAAATGTTCAAAAAAATGTACAGGTATCCTCAGTTCTGATGGATAAACTTTCAGAATCTATGAAAACAAATCAGCCGTTCAGAATTGATTTTGACAAAGATGTTTCTGTCATTATAAAAGTGAATAAAGACGGAAGCCTTGCCGCTAACTTTATACCGGGAGATAAAGCGGTAGAACAATATTTAAAAAATAATATTTCTTTCTTAAAACAAAGATTTGATGATCAAAATCTGCCATACTCGGAGTTAAGCTATAGTAATTCCCGCCAGCAACAGCAGGAAAGACGCAAAAACAATAAGGAGAACAGCAATGAATGATTCGTTTATAACGGCTCTGAATACCCAAAAATCAACTACAAACTGGATGGATGTTATTGCAAGTAACATGACTAACGTTTATACTCCAGGGTTCAGAGAACAACAGGTTAATTTTAAAACATTCCTTGGCGGTGCTATTTCTGACGATTACGATAAAAAAATGAGTCAGGGAAAATCAACTCCCGGTACTTCTAATGAAAATCTTTTTTTAGAAGGTAAAGGCTTTTTCCTTGTAAAGAATGCTGAAGGAAAAAGTATTTATACAAGACTTGGTGAATTTACTTTTGACAAAGAGGGTGTTTATAGAGACAGAAGCGGTAATACTGTTCAGGGATATATTCTGAACGATAAAGGTGAAATTATGCAGGGAACAAAATCCGTAGCTTCTGATCTCTATCAGGAAACCGCAATGAAAGGCGGAGCCCTGGATATTCCGACCACTAATATTAAAATGTGGATTGACCCTAACAACGGAAAGTATTTAGGTAAATATGACGATTATGAAATTAAAGGGGACGGTACTATTTATGGTAAAGCAGATGGCGGCAAACGTTCAGTTCCTTTATACAGAGTTACTACAAGAAATTTTCATAATCCTGCGGCTTTATATGAATTTAAACAAGGTCAGTTTCTTGAAACAGAAGAGTCCGGAAAACCGTTGATAGGTGTCGGTGAAATTCGTTCCGGACTTTTAGAAATGTCTAATGCGGATTTTAAAGCTAATATTTCATATTACCAAATGGCAAAATTACAAATGGAAGTTTCTAACAAACTTATTTCTTCTCAAAAAGAATTGCTTCAAGAAGCATTGAGATTAGTCGGAAACTAATAAATTTTTTTAGATTTAAACTCCATTTTACAAAAGAGATTTATAATCTCTTTTGTTTTTTTATGTGACGTGTTACTCCCTTTAAAAAGATAAAAACATCGTAAATAATTAAAAAAAAGGAGTGGAAGTATGACAAACTTATTAATTAATCTTAAAGTCGGGGGGGGGGCAGTTTAAGCCGCTCCGTTAAAGG
>ERZ773114.94-NODE-94-length-99674-cov-23.104297_pt1 | contig 99674 bp, 100 predicted proteins | sample MGYA00580564_ERZ773114 | MGnify/ENA primary metagenome ERZ773114 (study PRJEB29015, sample SAMEA2737836) | human gut metagenome | biome: human gut; feature: human-associated habitat; material: faeces | place: China | collected 2012 ... | reverse complement strand
CCTCGGGAGAGCCCACAACTACGAAAGCGGAGCGTGTAGTTATAGTGGGCTATAAGAGTGCAAGCACTTCTTCCCGCATCCCGTGTCACCGGCTTCCGTTCTCCTCCGTCATGGAGGGTCTTCGCTACCGTTGCATATTGGGGCGGCACCGACCAATACAAGGTCAAGTTCATTGATTAGTTTTTGCAGAACGGGGTTCTTGTCAATCATCCGCCTGAGGATTCTTTCCGCCTCTACAAGATGGCTGGTTGTACACATTATTTTACTTTCCCGTATCTGGAAGACAATCCAGTCGGCTATGTCAATATGGGCTGCTTTCTGCTCCGGTGTGGCGTTCTTTTCTATAAGGTCAGACACTATCACTTTACAGAAACTCATGCACTCGGCACGCTGCTTCCATTCGGCATAAGCATCGGCATCGGGAAAGAGGAGTACGGTTCGTCCGGCCAGCACACGGAGTTTTTCCTCTCTCATCTGACTCTTGCCTCCTGCCGCCAGCCATACATAACCGGGAAATATGGCAGAGCCGATAACTGCACTTTTCTCGGATTCCACCAAGACAGCTACCTTATCGGGATAGACATTCAGCAGGTGTTCCCCGAAGAGGCACTGGGATAGCTGCCACTCTTCCGGCAATACCCGTTGCCTTTTCAGTTTGCTGTGTATCCAGTCCACTGCCAATGCTTCTCCTCCCTTGATACGGTGTCCGTTCTCTGGATTGTACTGCATCACCTTGCCTGTATGTACCTTGTTTTCCCGGTCAATCTGCCAGAAAATGACAGCACCGTCCCGAGTAGCTCCAAGGCGGTACTCTTCCAGCAACCGCCTCAATACTTCCTTTGCCTTGCTGCCGTAATAAGAGCCAAGGAGAGAGGAAATGAAGCGGAAGAAGTTACTATGCACGCTTTGCGACCTTTCCACATACTGTGGCGATATGTAACCTGTAACCGTCTGCCGGGATGCCTGTCCGGTCTTCCTTTCTGTTTTATTCTTGTCAAAAGAAAAACTCTTGGCGGTACGACATTCAGGACGGTCGTGGAAATACTCCTTGGGAGTATAATGATAACCGCAACTGCTTTCATGGTTGCACCTGCCTACGGACGGATGCAACGGTACACCGCTATCGTCCACATAGTAGGCGAAAGAATGTCTGTCACCGCAATTCGGGCAGGTATGCCGTGTTGCAGTCCCTTTGTATTTCTGTAACGAATAGTTTACCATACCTAATGTCAATTCTGTTGGTTGATTTTTATTGCTGCCACGTCTTGTCCCGCTGTCCCACGTCCCGTCCTTCCAAGGATTGGGACGATGGGACACTTGGGACAATCTCTGCTCTTACAGTCCTTTTGTTTTGGAATTGTCAAGTGAAAGGCAGGTGAGTTGCTATTTTCATCTGTAGCCACTCTACTGACTGTCATTACTTTATATAAAATCCTTTTGGAGTTCTTTACAAAATCACCTTTGATGGTTTTCCGAAATCTGCTTGGTCGGGTATCGTCTGTCCCATGCTGTCCCACTGTCCCGGGTATGAAGACCGGGACAGCGGGACACTTTGAAACAGAACAGTAAAATCGGCTTCTGCTTGCACGGTCATTTATCCGGCAAGTGGAACCATTCCTCTTTAAACAGGTATGTGCAGGCCACTTGTTCATGCCTTGTCCTCCCCGTTTCCTTGTCCGGCAAACAGTTCCGTCTGTCTTACTTCGTTGGCTGTCCCATCTGTCCCATTGTCCCTTTTCCCTATGGGACGGGACGGTGGGACACTCAGTCCATCTGTATGGCTGCCATTTTTGCTGCGCTGGATTATCCGGCTGACGGTTGATTTGCCGCAGTTCACTTGCGAGGCTATCTCTCGTACAGATTTTCCGGATTGGGCAAGGTGCAGAATCTGGAAGTCCCTTTGGCTTGATTCGTTGTCGCCAAGCCGTTTCAAATGTTCCTTTTCTGTAGAAAAGCCCCTGGGAACAAATTGCAGGAAAGCATCCACCTTTTCAATCTCATAGATAATCACATTGTCCGCATCATGGGAGAAGGTGCCATAACGCACCTTGAGCTGCTTCACATAGCGAAGTCCCCCGTCAAGGGCACTCTTTCCGATGGCGAATACGCTGTCAAAGAAATTGTAGAGCCGCTTGCTTCCTGCAAGGTCGTTGGATGTGATGGGGCACTCCATGGAACGTTTGGGAGTGTGTGCCAGTACAAGGATTGACAGCCCGTACCTCTTTTTGAGATTATTTAGGTGTATCATCAGCCGTCCCGCCGCATCACCTTTCTCAATGGCACAGCACAGGTAGGTAAGATTATCTACAATGAAAATCCTACATCCGGTTTGCAATGCCATCTGTTCGATGCTGCCAATAATGGCTTCCTCAAAGTTGACATCCAACAGGGAGTTGCAGTCTATTGATACCCGGTACAGTTTGTTGGGAAAGGTATGCAGCCTGCCATGTCCGTCGGTATAGCGAAGCTGGAACTGTTTTTCAGACAGTTCAAAATCCAGATACAGGACAATGTCTGTCCGGGCGATACGGTCGGCTATCTGCACGGCAAGTATGGACTTACCCACATTGGAGTCCGCAAAGAGGCAGGACAATTCGCCCTCATACCAGAAACTCTTCCACAGTGCACGAGGTGCAGGTTGCTGTGACGCTTCAAGAATAGTTAGGTTGGCTGTCTTGATGGTCATCATGCCTACACTTTCCGGCATGCCGGTCTGCATTTGGGAAGCTCTTGCAAGGTCGCCCTGTATCAGACTGATATAATTCTTGTCCTCTTCCATAACGCTTACCAGTTACGTTGGGTGGGTTTACGGCGGTGTGAAGAGGAAATGGATTCATTCAGTTCCTCGTCGGACAATGGAACCGGATTCTTCCGGGAGGATTCCAGCCACTTGTCAAGTTCGTCCCGGTAAAGACAATAGCGCTTGCCGGGTTTAGTGGCAGGAATACTTCCATCCGAAAGCTTCATGTAGAGCGTTCCTTTGGGTATTCCCAAGTACTCTGCCGCTTCATCTACCGACATGGGGACATGGGTGTCCACCGCCTTGGCATGGTTCACACTGTGCTGCTCGGTAAGCAGGCTTTTCAGGCTCATCACTTCGTCCAGAAGCCGAGCCACAACCTCTGGGAGGTCGTTGAAAGTCAGATTGGTTCTTTCCATATTGCGATTCGTCTCTTTTGTAAGACTTGGCGCAAAGGACTGCAATGATAGGGTCGTGAATACCTCCACGAAAAAATAATTCCCGAATAACGATGCCCAACCGTGAACGATGGGTAATGTTATTCGGGAAATGCTATTAAACAGGCTGTTAAGTAGTGTCGGCTACTTGTCGTTATTGCTCAAAGACGGGATGATTCTTACTCTTTTCGCAAGTAACCATTCGGATAATGGAAATCCGGTTTACCGTCTTCGGGTTCGTCAATGGGAATCGGGGACTTTAACGGGTCAACCTTGAAGTTCTTGATGGTCGCTATATCCGTTTCGGCAAACTCGCGTGGGAAAAGCTCTTTGACGAAACGGGCACGGTTATCCCCATTATAATATCTCTTGTACATGCAACGCTCCGCTATGTTCCATATGAAATGACGGAGCGGAATATTGGAGATGTCCTGTGTCAGCCGCCTTTTTATCGGCTTCGGCTTGTAGTTGTTCTTGTTCATCCAGTTGCTCACCTCATTGCAGACATGGTTCACTGTCTCCTCGTCTGCGATACGGGGCATGTAGAAATGTATATACTCCACTACCATGCGGATGCGTCTCTCATTTTCCTTGTCCTGCTCATCTTTATAACTTGAACGGATTTCTTCGTGACGCTTCGGGTCGATATTCAGCTCTATGGGGTGTGCATCGGAGCTTGCCTCTTCCGCTATCTGCGTTACTGGTTCTATTGTATTCTGCGGTTCTTCTTCCTGCAAGGCTACGGTTTCCGTAGTAATCTCTTTCATCTCCTTTTTGCCGAACTTGATTCTGTAGATTTCGTATGTATCGAAGATAACTGTCTGAAAAGAGAGATACAGCAGCCATCCGAGAAGGTTACTGCACACGAAGACTATCAGCCTTACAAAATTGTCCTGGTTGAAACTTGCTGCGATAATTATCGTGATAAAAAAAGAAATCATACAGATGGCTACGAAGATGAAGCCTAAAATGATATATTTGTCTTTGATGGACGGTTCCATATTCATGTCTTTGTTTCTGGTTATTACTCGATTCTGTTCTCCTTCCTTGCAAAAATAATAGTATTCTTCCGAATATTTTCCATTCCTTGCGGCTGGAGGGCTTTTTTTCATCGTTTTTCACCAAAAATCCTAAATCATATCCGGTTTTCATATTCCAGAGTTAGTATTAGCGGAATACTGGAAAAATGGAGGGTACGGTTGTCGTCTTTACGCTTGACCGTACCCTCCATCAATGAACCGGAGACTATTTAATATGCCTTAAACCTCCTTGCGTTTCAAGGTTATCTTGTCAACAACTTCACACATCTGCTGCGCAGCCATCTTGGAATAAATCTGTGTGGTAGTTATGTTCTTATGTCCCAGACAGGCTTGGATAACAGTCATGTCCGTACCCATTTCCACATGCAGACTTCCAAATGAATGTCGGGTGCAGTGGAAGGTTATCTTCTTGGTTATGCCTGCCGCAAGGAGCCACCGTTTCAACGGTCCTTGCAGCATTTTGTCCTTGAATCCGTCAAAGATAAGTCCGTCATGCCGCTCTCCAAGCAGCCTGTAGGCTTCGTCGCTGATGGGGTTGTGTACAATCTGCTTTGTTTTCTGCATACGGGTGGTAACGAACATCTTGCCGTTGGTGTACGGCTGTATCTGCTGCCAGGTAAGTTGTTTGATGTCGCTTTTCCTCAGTCCGGTCAGGCAGCCGAAAAGGAACGCCCTTTTCAAAACTTCCTCTTCACAGGGAGTTTCGGCAAGCCGTATCAGTTCCTCCTGACTCAAATGCTCCCTCATGGTTGGGATGCTCTCTATGCGGTCTAAGAATCCGTTTGGGTTCTCCTTGATCTTCCTGTCACGGTAAGCGGTATGAAGAACGGCACGGAAAGCAGACCAGTAACCCGCAGCAGAATTGACATGCAACTTCTGTCCGGTATGAACGGATTGTGGGGCATCAAGCAGATACTCCATGAACTTGCGACACAAGTCCACATCCACTTCTTCGAAGGTGCATTTGCCGTTCACGAAACGTTCGAAGTGTTTATATACATGCTGCCACTTGGTGTTTTTCCTGTCTGCCAGTTCTTTGAAGTAGGCGAGGAAATTGCCTTTCATTTTAGCTTTGTCAAAGAAGCCGTTGTTCTCGTTGAAGATAGCTTCATAACGTCGGTTGCGCAGTATTTCCGCCTTTTTCATCATGCGTGTATTGAAATCACGCTCCTGCTGGTTGGCGGGTCTGGCGAAGATGTAAATCCCGAGGGCTTCACGGGTAATCACCTTCATGGTGGTATTGTCACGGTAGCCGGGATAATAGTCCAGACATAGTGAATACTGTGTTCCGTTCTTAATCTTGCGCTTGCGCAAGGTAACTGTCTTGCATTTGCTCATATGGGTGATGGTTTTAATTGGTTGTACATTTTCGGGAATGTCCCGTGTTTTCAGTGCAAAGGAATAACGTGAAACAATCGTGAGTATTCTCACGACAATCATTTTTAAATAATTTTCCGATAATACGGAGTGTTCACGGTTGGTTGTTCCTCTCTGCCATGACACGTTCTACATCAGAACGCAGGAGCAGGTTCTTCACACCCACCTTTATCTTTTCAATGTGCTTTGTTTTGACGATGTGGCAGATGTTGGCGGATGAAAGCCCGTAAATTTGCTGAACCTGCTCTACCGTACAATAGCGTTCATCGTTCACAAGGTCGGTTCTACGGAGTTCGTCCAAATGAGATTTGGAATAATAGGTACGTCCGTATTCTCTTTTAGTCGGTATCTTGTGGCGGTAAACGTATGCCCGGAGTGCAGAGGGCTTCATTCCAAACAGGTTTTCCGCTTCCTCCGTCAGGAGCCAGTCTGTTATCCTGCTTATATCGACAGACACACCAAAGAAGTCGTCAATATGCTTCTTGCTGTAATAGTTCTTCCCAGCTATGCGACAAATGGGGATATGATTACGCTTTGCGGAAGTGTACAGCCATGACCGCTTTACCTTAAAAAGGGACATCACTTCCTCGCCCGAATAGAAGTCAAGCACTTCATCAGCCTTATGTTCCCTCTTTTCTTTTTTGGCAAGCAAGAAAGATGAAGTGGATTGCTTCGGTCTGGAGGTGCTGCCCGGGAGAATACGGTGATAGGGATTGCCTTCCAACATCCGCTCAATGTCAGCCTTACGGATGAATGACATGCGATTGCTGATGCGTGAGGCTTTCAACTTGCCGGTGGCTACCAGTTTGTAAATGTATTGCCGGGAACAGCCCATGAGGATGGCTGCTTTGGAAAAGGTGAGATACTCCTGATGCTGTATCTCCATAATAGGACTGGCAATTTTGAAGAGGTTGTTCTTCTGCGCTGTTCTGGCTCGCTTGGCTTCCGTCTGGCAGGCCTCGCTGCAATACCTTTGCATCCCGCTCCGGGTTGCAAACGGCTTGCCACAAAAAATGCATTTCTTCGTTGTTTTCATACTGCTCTATCGTTTACTTGTTAGCTTCTTTATTGATATATTCATGAAGTGGTAAACGGATGTAAACGGAAGTCAACCATTGTCGCATTTCTACACGATATGACTGTTGCTACATATCGGGAAGGAAATTGTCACTCATTGTAAATGGTTGTAAACCCTTGACAACTCACTGCGCGGTATGACAAAAAATAAGCTCCGCAAATTCTCCACGTCAGAAATATGGCTCAAAAATAAGTGGAAATTTTGGAAGCATCAAAAAGCAGTCGAAAACTGTTAATTTTTAGAACATATTGAATATTAAAGATTTATGCTTAGATATATCTGGTTATTTTTGGTTATTATGAGGTTCTAAATACAAGTGTAGGATTGATATTATTGAATACCAAACCGCATACTCCGCAACGGAACCATTCACTATCAGTGTACGCTACTCCACCTTCTATCATTATAACAACACCACGAACCAGTGCTTGGGCAATCTTCTGACGCGCGCTGGTATATATTCGGCTAAGAGTCGGACGTGATACCCCCATTGAAACAGATGCCTCTTGTTGAGTCTTCATTTCATAATCACATAACCGTATTGCTTCATACTCTTCAAAATGCAAGAATATAGTATCCTTGCGACTACTGTTTGAAGCTATAGGTTTAAAGCCTGCAACAGAAGGCATGTTATTGACTTTACGGATGTTTTTTGGACGTGGTGACATTAAATATTTATTGTTTTCGACTGCAAAGATAATGAACAAATGTTCATAACGCAACAGTAAATCGTTTTTTAACACAACAGATAAAGAGTTATATATATCAAGAAAATAGCTCTCTTGCTGTTTCAATATGCAGGAAATTCAGTTAGATTTTGTACACAATGAAATCATTCGTCATTATAATGAAGTGGATGCATCAGGGGCTCCGGATTCACTTCAGAATGCACAGAAAAAGTTTTCTCTCTTTGTGATTATATGTTTCTATATGATGTCTTTCATCTATATTTTCTGTATTGTGCGAACCATCTTTTTGCCTATTTTGTTGCATTACCAGTATTAAACCTTAAAATTGAAAAAATATGGATAAGGAAGAAAAGAAGAAAAAGACGGAGCAAAAGGATGAACTGATGGAAAATGACCGGTGCTATCCTGTTGAACAAGTGTCCAATACCGGTGAACCCACCAAGAAGGAAGTGAAGGCGGCGGTAAAAGAATTGAATCCGGACCTGAACAGTCTGGGCAGTAGAGGATAATTTAAAACTGAAAAGAAAATGGATATAGCCGAAAAAATTGAAGATGCCAAGCAGTCGGACGCATTGTTGCTGATTGTATTCTATACAGACTGGTCGCCTCATTATGAATGGATTGAGCCGTTACTTCATGAATTTGAAACGCCGGTCAATATTATCAGAGTAAATATGGAGGGCGACAAGAAAGTGGCCGATGCCTATAACATAGAAACAGCTCCCGGTTTCGTACTTCAGCGAAAAGACAGAATACTGTGGAAAAAGACAGGAGAGGTGTTTCCCGGAGAATTGAAGGATGTGATTGAAATGTTCAAGAATTGATGCCCGAATATCAGTATAGGTTAAAAAAGTTCCGTTACTATGAAGTAGCGGGATTTTTTTTCTTGTAGGCGGTTTTGTACAATGAAAAACATATCGTACCTTTGCACGATAATTGATTAAAATTAAAGAATATATGTTCAGAAGTCATACTTGCGGAGAGTTGCGACTCTCCGATGCAGGCAAAAGTGTAACGTTGGCCGGCTGGGTACAGCGTACACGTAAAATGGGAGGAATGACCTTCGTCGACCTTCGTGACCGTTATGGTATTACTCAGCTGGTGTTCAATACGGAAGTGAATGCCGAACTTTGTGAACGCGCTAACCATTTGGGGCGTGAATTTGTGATTCAGGTGACCGGTGAAGTGAATGAGCGTTCAAATAAGAATACGAATATTCCTACCGGCGAAATAGAAATTATCGTATCGGAACTGAACGTTCTTAACAGTGCACTTACTCCTCCTTTCACTATTGAAGACAATAGTGACGGTGGCGATGATATTCGCATGAAATACCGCTATCTGGATTTGCGACGCAGTTGTGTCCGTCAGAATTTGGAATTACGCCATAGAATGACGATGGAAGTACGCCGCTATTTGGACAGCAAAGGTTTTCTTGAGATAGAAACACCCATGTTGGTCGGTTCTACTCCTGAAGGGGCTCGTGACTTTGTGGTTCCTTCACGCATGAATCCGGGACAGTTCTATGCATTGCCTCAGTCACCGCAGACATTGAAACAGTTATTGATGGTATCAGGTATGGACCGTTATTTCCAGATTGTGAAATGTTTTCGTGATGAAGACCTTCGTGCCGACCGTCAGCCTGAGTTTACTCAGATAGACTGTGAGATGAGCTTTGTGGAGCAGGAAGATATCATTTCTACCTTTGAAGGAATGGCCAAACATTTATTCAAGGAATTGCGTGGTGTTGAGCTTACCGAGCCGTTTATCCGTATGCCGTGGGCAGATGCTATGAAATATTACGGTAGCGATAAACCTGATTTGCGTTTCGGAATGAAATTTGTGGAACTGATGGATATTCTGAAAGGCCACGGCTTTTCTGTATTCGATGATGCTGCATATATTGGTGGTATTTGTGCAGAGGGTGCTGCCGTTTATACCCGTAAACAGCTTGACCAGTTGACCGATTTCGTCAAGAGACCGCAAATTGGCGCAAAAGGTATGGTATATGCTCGCGTAGAAGCTGATGGAAATGTAAAATCAAGCGTAGATAAATTCTATTCACAAGAAGTGCTGCAGCAAATGAAAGAAGCTTTCGGAGCTAAGCCGGGTGATTTGATTCTGATTCTGAGTGGTGACGATGCCATGAAGACTCGTAAACAGTTGTGCGAACTTCGTTTGGAAATGGGACGTCAATTAGGTTTGCGTGATAAGAATAAGTTTGCTTGTCTGTGGGTTATTGACTTCCCGATGTTTGAGTGGAGCGAAGAAGAAAACCGCTTGATGGCAATGCACCATCCGTTTACTCATCCGAAAGATGAAGATATTCCTTTGTTGGATACAGATCCGGCAGCCGTTCGTGCAGATGCATACGATATGGTTGTGAATGGTGTAGAAGTAGGAGGGGGATCTATTCGTATCCATGACTCTCAGTTGCAGGCCAAGATGTTCGAGATTCTGGGCTTTACACCCGAAAAGGCACAAGAGCAGTTTGGCTTCCTGATGAATGCATTTAAATATGGTGCTCCTCCTCATGGTGGTTTGGCATACGGTCTCGACCGTTGGGTATCTCTGTTTGCCGGCCTTGACAGTATCCGTGACTGCATTGCGTTCCCGAAGAATAACAGTGGGCGTGATGTGATGCTGGATGCTCCTGCTGCTTTGGATCAAAAACAGTTGGATGAGTTGAATCTGGTTATCGATATCAAAGAATAAAGTGATAGATACATAAAAGGGAGTGTGCCAAAACTACGGCCTATCCCATCGTCAGCTGTAGGGGCAGGGTTTGCCTGCCCGAAGGCACAAAGCAAACTGTTTTCGGGCGAGCGAACCTCGCCCCTATAAACTAAACGACAGCATTATCCACGTTTTGACAGCCTCTTTTTTAGAGACGAGGAAGGTAGTGTGCTAAAATGAAAACAAACTACCACTATTCCACAATAGTCATTTCATCTATCAGATGTTTTGCACCTGCAAACTTATCGATGATAAACAAAGTATATCGGATATCTACGCAAGCGGCACGTTGTAACTGCGGATTGTAGGCGATATCACCTGTCAAACCTTCGTAGTTACGGTCGAATCCGGTACCGATTAATTCGCCTTTACTGTTGAAGACCGGTGAACCGGAGTTACCTCCCGTATTATCGGTGGCTGTGGCAAAGCAGATAGGCATTTCTCCATTTTTCATGGCATAACGGCCGAAATCCTTGTTGTTATACAATTCTTTCAGTTTTGCCGGCACCACGAACTCGAAATTATCCGGGTCTTCTTTTTCCATTACGCCTTTCAGTGTCGTATAATAACTGTATTCCACTCCGTCCTTCGGGCTGTAAGAGCCGATTTTTCCGTAAGTGAGACGTAATGTAGAGTTGGCATCGGGATAAATGGGTGTGCCTTCCTGTTGTTTCAGTTTCATCATACCTTCCACCCATGTCTTGTGTGCAAGGTTGTATGCATCCGTTTCTGCTTTCATAGCCTGGTCGGTCTTTTCATACCCTTCGTCTACGGATTTGGCATATTGCACCATCAAGTCGTTTTCTATGGTTTTGGCATCCGGTTTGGCCATGAACCGGTCAAAGGCTTCACGACTGCGGAAGATAGAAGTATCGAAACAGGCATCTACAAATGCATCGATATCTCCTTTGAACTTCTTGTCTATCACCCGGAATATGCTGATGCGCTGTTCGGCAGGAATCAGTTCGGCATAAGTCTTTAACAGTGCCTTTGAGACTTTGCGGTCTACTTCGGGACTGTAATCTTTATTAAAGAACTTGTCGGCCTGTTTACCCAACCGGCTCAATGCATGATCCAGCGGATTGATTTCTTTGGTAGCGTGGGGCACTTTGTAGCCTTGTTTCAGTGCTTCCAGCACTTGGTCTGTGGAAGGAATTTTATAGAATTCCGTTCCCAGTTTGCAAACTTCATAGATGGCTTGCTGGTGATAAACAGCGTCATGGCGTTTGCTTACGATTTCGCGGATGGCATCAAATGCTTTTTGATAAGTATCTGTTCCCGTTTTGCGGCCGTATGCCAGAAGTTTTTCTTGTTGCTGCTTCTTGGTGTCGAGCACATTGAGGTGAATCAGTCCTTCGTTCATGCCGATGGCATTCTTCCAGTAGTTGGCAGAAGATGCATACTTGCTGGCATACTGGATGCGTACTTTATCACTTTTCAGCATTTCTTCGAGCAGATTGTTGAGGCGTACCGTACGCACTGTCTTACGCATGAAATTGGTAGTCTGCATACGTTCTTCCACCTCATCGGAAATCATATAACGCCAGTTGCGTCCGGGGAATCCCATTACGAAAGTAAAGTCGCCCTCTTTCACACCGCCCAGATTGATCGTAAGGTGTTTCTTCACTTTCAGGGGGATATTATTCTCATTGTATTCGGCCGGTTTGCCATCGGGGGCGGCATATATGCGGAACATGGAGAAGTCACCGCAGTGGCGGGGCCACATCCAGTTGTCTGTGTCGGCTCCAAACTTTCCGATGGAAGAAGGGGGAGCACCCACCATGCGGACATCCTTGTAGATGGTCTTTACAAAAAGATAGTAACGGTTTGCTCCGTAGAAAGGTTTCAACTCCAAGGCCGTGAAGGGAGTGACTTCTATGTTCTCCTGCTTGGCAAAGCGTTCGGCCACTTTGCCAAGGTAAGAAGGAGAGAGGTAGTTCAGGCCTTCCGGGTCCTTGTCCTTAGCCAATTGTTCTTTTACATAAGGAGTGATATCCAGAATTTTGTCGATAAAAGTAACGGTCAGCCCCTCGCAAGGCAATTCCTCCTTGCGGGTCATCGCCCAGAATCCGTCTGTCAGGTAGTCGTGCTCCACCGAACTGTGTTGCTGGATATATCCGTATCCGCAATGGTGATTGGTCAGCACCAGTCCTTCTGCTGAAATAACTTCACCGGTGCATCCTCCGCCGAAATGTACCACGGCATCTTTCAGGCTGATACTGTCGGGGCAATATACTTTGTCAATGCCGATGTCCAGTCCCATGTCGTACATGGTGGCGGCATTTTGTTCTTTCAGGTCTGTCAACATCCACATACCCTCGTCGGCATGGCCGGCAAGGGTGGTGAAGCTGAGAAGTGATAATATGATTGTCTTTTTCATTATTCTACTATTGTCATTTCGTCAATCAGGTGACCGCAACCACCCAGTTTGTCGATAATAAAGAGTACATAGCGGATGTCTACGGCAATACAGCGTTGGAGGTTATTGTCAAAGTTGATATCTCCACTCAGTGATTCCCAGTTGCCGTCAAAGGCAGTACCAATCAGTTCACCGCTGCCGTTGATGACCGGAGAACCTGAGTTACCACCTGTAATGTCATTGGTCGTGAGGAAACAAGCCGGCATCTCACCGTTAGGCAATGCATAACGTCCGAAGTCTTTGGCAGTATAAAGCTCTTTCAGTTTGGCGGGAACTACGAATTCGGGATTGGTGGGGTCTTCTTTTTCCATTACACCTTTCAATGTCGTATAATACTTGTAGTGTATACCGTCTTTCGGATTATAAGATTTCACGTTACCATAAGTCAGACGAATGGTGAAGTTGGCATCCGGTGCTTTAGGTTCGGGAGAATACATTTCACATAAGCCGCGTACATACGTTTTGTGCAGCAGTTCCAATCCATTGAGTGCAGTTGACAATTCCTTAACCAATTTATCACCCAGTGCATATTTGGATTTGACAAAAGCATACATCGGGTCTTTTTCAAGAGCTTTTACATTGGGCTTGCTGATGAATTTATTGAAATTCTTTTCATTGGAGAAGATGGAATTATCATATAAATTGTCGATATATGCATCATAGTTTCCTTTGAAATCGTTTTGGATTGTCTGGTAGAAAGAAGGCAACGCGTCAGCTTCTACCATTTCGGCGTAGAGGGGCAACAGGGCTTTGGCTACTTTGCGGTCTACTTCGTGGTCATAATCCTTGTTGTGAACGGATTCATAAACGCTCTTCATCATATCGGTATATTTTTTGATACCGGCTTTATCTTTGTTCTTTACCGCTACTTTCAGGCTGTCCATTACAATATAAGGAGTACCGAACTCAATGCCGCTTCTCAAAATTTCATTGAAGCAAGTGAATTGATAAAGAACAGGGTTGCTCTTTTCGATAATGGCATCGATTTCTCCTACCACCTTTGCATAGTCGGCCCGATTGTTATCCTTTGCAAACTTGGCAAAGCGGGCTTCCTGAGCCGCTTTCGTTTCCAGTACTTTATTGTCTGCGATAGCTTTGTTCATACCGATGGAATTCTTCCAGTAGTTGCTGCTTCCCGCATATTTGCTGGCATACTGAATGCGCACTTTGTCGCTGGCTGCCATTTCTTTTTTCAGTACATCCTGACGGGTACCGCGAATGCGGATACGGGGCTCATTGCTGGCGGTCATTCGCTGTTTGACTTCGCTTTGAGTCAAGTAGCGGCTGGTGCTTCCGGGGAAGCCCATAATCATGGCATAATCACCTTCTTTGATACCTTTCAGTGAGATAGCCAAATGTTTCTTAGCTTTGAGAGGAACATTGTTTTCATTGTATTCGGCCGGTTCACCGTTAGCGTCTGCATAGATACGGAATACAGAAAAGTCGCAAGTATGACGGGGCCACATCCAGTTATCGGTTTCCCCACCGAATTTACCGATAGATGAAGGAGGTGCGGCAACCATACGTACGTCACTGTATGTTTTTAAATAAATCAGATAAAATTTGTTTCCGGCATAGAAAGGAAGCGCTTGTGCACTGATACCCGGCTTTCCGTTCAGGTCGCTTGCTTTCAGTTCCTCGTTGGCAAATTTATGTAAGAAAGGCTGACCGAATGTTTCTTCTTCCTTCACTTCTCCGGCTTTTACCTTTGCATTTATTTTATCTGTGACATCCACAATACGTTCTACAAATTTGAACTTCAAGCCCGGAGTAGGGAGTTCTTCTTTACGGCTTTTTGCCCAAAAACCATCTGTCAGGTAGTCATGTTCTACTGAACTGTGTTGTTGGATAGAAGCATATCCGCAATGATGATTGGTCAGGATAAGTCCGTCGGGAGAAATAATTTCTCCGGTACATCCTCCGCCAAAGATACCTACTGCATCTTTCAGCGAAACTTTGTTGGGGTGGTAGATGTCGTCGGCATCCAGCTTCAGACCCTGTGCTTTCATGCGGTCTGCCAAGTGCTGTTCCTGCATGAGTTGCAACAACCACATACCTTCGTCTGCCTTTGATGGCAAGAATGCCACGCACATTAATGCGAGCATTAAGAGTTTAAATCTTTTCATGTTGTGTACTAAATGTTATTTCTTTATACTTATATCGGTTACAAAAATAGAAAAAAAACGGCAAGTATCAGTCAAAAAACTCAATCACAGTGATAATCTTATATTAAGTTTTAAATTATAATAAAAAATTTTTGTCAGTGGATTATAGATTGTACCTTTGCTCACCAAAAAGTAGTAAAGGGTGTGTAGATGAGCATGAATAAACTTTTTTTCTCTGTAGTGTCTTTATTGGCTTTGACCTCGTGTGCCAGCGAATATAAAATAGAAGGTAGTTCTTCTGTTTCGAGGTTGGATGGAAAGATGCTGTTTATAAAAGTTCCCGATGGTGACCGCATGGTGAAGGTTGATTCTGCCGAGGTTATTCATGGGATATTTAAAATGGAAGGAGTTTTGGATTCGTCCGTTATTGCTTCTTTATATATGGATGATATAAATATCATGCCTTTTGTTATTGAAAAAGGGAAGATAGCCATTAACATAGACAATGCCCGTATCGTGGTAAGCGGAACTCCGCTCAATGACCGTCTTTATGATTTTGTGGGAAAGAAAACTTCGCTTGATGACCGTGCCTACGAGTTAGAGCGTAAGGAAAGCCGTATGATTATGGATGGAAAAGACCCCAATGAGATTCACCATGTTATTATGACAGAACGTGAGAAACTGGCTGCTGAGATGAATGACTTGGCAAAGCAGTTCATTAAAAAGAATTATGATAATGTATTGGGACCGGGGGTATTTATCATGATATGCAGTAACTTTGATTATCCGGTCATGACTCCGATGATTGAGGAAATCGTTAAAGATGCTCCCGACAGTTTCAAAAATAATCCGATGGTGAAGGAGTATATCACGGTAGCTCGTGCCAATATGGAGAAACTGAAGAGTACACAACCTGTTCCCCTCGATTAAAGATTATTGATCGGGGTTGTCCACTTTTCCCTGATATTCTTCCGGCAATGATTTTTCTATTTCTTTATAAGCTTCTTCCATGGTTGTTTTGATATTGTCTATTCCCTGGCTTTGGGGATATATGGGTTTATGAATGATCAATGTCATCGGATGCCATGAGACGAAACCTCCGGTACGCGGGAGAACATTGAATGAACCGACAATAGTAAGCGGTACGACCGGCAGTTGTAACTCATCCGCCAACTGGAAAGCTCCTTTCTTAAAATATCCCATGTGTCCTGTAAAGGTGCGTGCCCCTTCGGGAAATACGACCAGTGAAGTTCCGTTCTGCAATACATTACGGGCATGTTCGATTGTCTCTTTTACTTTCTTCGGTCCGGATTTATCTACAAAAATGTGACCTGCCGCTTCGCATGCTTTACCAACAAAAGGCATTTTCCGCAGGCTCTTCTTCATCATCCATTTGAAATTGCGGCCCAAAAAGCCGTAAATGAGGAATATATCGAATGAGCCCTGATGGTTGGCAACAAAGACATATGAAGTTTTGTCCAGTACTTCGGGGTGCCCTACTACTTTTACGGGAATCAGCAATACATAACAGAATAGTTGTGACCAGATTTTTCCGGGGTAATATCCCCAAACATGCGGGTCGCCTATCCATGAACCTACAATAGTGACAAGGGCCGTAAGTATTGTCAATACAAGAAGTATGGGAAGTGCTATAAAAATCTGATATAAAATATAGAGTGCTTTCATTGTTCTCAATTTTTAAATCATACAAAGATAGAAAAAAAAGATAATTTATCAGGCAAACAGTAATAACTTATAATTGGAAAACATTTGATTATTCTTTTTTCAAAGTGATGACTGTTATTTCCGGCCATGCTCCGAGGCGCATGGGGAACATCAGATATCCCAGTCCTACATTGACAAAAAGAGCCTGATTGCCTTCCCGGTATAATCCGTTGTGTTCGGGGTAAACAAATTTAGCCGGAGAGAATCCGAAGATGCTGAATTGCATTTCGTGGGTATGTCCCGATAGCATTAATTGCACATCACTTTCGGGCAATACTTCGCGGCGCCAGTGTGTCGGGTCATGGCTGAGTAATACTTTAAATATTCCGTCTGTACCCTTTAAGGCTTTGGGAAGATCGCCATAATTGGGAAAAGGAGGATTACCGCTATTTTCTACTCCCACTAAAGCAATACTGTCATGTCCCCGATGAATGATGGTGTGTTCATTATTCAGCACTTGCCAGCCCATGCGTGCTTCTTTGGCTAATAAGCTGTCGAGATTGGTTTGTTGCTCTGCTTTTGTATTCCATTTGATATAGGGAGAATAGTCATGATTTCCAAGTACTGAGTAGACTCCGTCTTTTCCTTTTATTTGGCTGAGTATAGGTATGAATTCATCCAGTTCGGTGGCTATGTTGTTGACAATGTCACCTGTAAAAACCACCAGGTCTGCTTGTTCGGCATTGACCATATCCACAGCTTTTTGTATTGCTTTTCCATTTCGTGTCCAACTGCCCGAATGGATATCCGAAAGTTGGAGAATGCGATAGCCGTCAAAAGCATCCGGCAAATCTTTATAAGTTATAGTCACTTCTCTGATTTGAAAATGCTGTTTTCCTTCGGTGGCACCATATACGACGTATGCCAATGATGCCAGTGCCACTACACCTGCAATATATCCTCCATAGAGTCTTCGTCCCGAAATGAGAAAAAGCAGTTTCATGATAAGGATGACGATGACAAATATGGCTTTAGGTACGGCAAAGCATAGGAATATCAACAGAAAATTGCTGAGCCGGTACATGGAATCGGGCATTGGCTCGTGAATAGAGAAAATCACCGTCATCCCTGTGACCAGGAATAATGTTGGTATCCAATAAGCCCGGCGAATCCATTTTTGTGATACACGATGGATATAAGCTCTGTATATATACCAGTCGGGCAATATCAACAGTAATAAGAAAAATATAAAGAGTTTTATTAGCATCATGGCAATTGGTCTTTATAAAAAATGAAATCTATAAATTGGCAGCCAGAAACTTTTTCATTTCTTCTATGTTCATTCCACGTCGGTTGGCATAATCGGTCAGTTGGTCTTCACCTATTTTCCCGATGGAGAAATAGCATGAGGCAGGATGGGCGAACATCAGTCCGCTGACAGAGGCATGAGGCTTCATCATGCCATTTTCGGTCAAAGAAATACCTATCTGCTTCATGTCCAGCAATTCATTCAACACAAAATTGACAGATTGGTCGGGTAATGAAGGATAGCCGACGGCAGGGCGGATTCCCTGATACTTCTCATTATGCAAATCTTTTACACTGAGATTCTCATTGGGTGCATATCCCCATGTCGTCTTGCGGATATCTTCGTGTAATTTTTCGGCGGTTGCTTCTGCCAGACGGTCAGCGAGAGTCTGTACCAGCATCCGTTTATAGTCATCTTTGTCATAAAGATGCTCCATATCGGCATCCACGGTGGTGGCAAATGCTCCTACTTTATCTTTGATGCCTGAAGACAGAGGACGTACGAAATCACTTAAGCAGAGAAACGGTTCGTCTGCTTTACATTTGACTGCCTGCTGGCGCAGTAATGGGAAACGTGTGCTCCCGTCCAGGTATAGGTTGTCGCCATCGGCATTGGCATCCATTAAGCGAAAAATGCCATGCGTCTCAAAGTCGGCATCCAATTCATTCAACATTCTGTGGGCTTCTTTCAGCAGTTGCATTGCTTCTGCAGCTTTCGGTCGCTCTTTTTCGGGAAAACCGGCCAACCACATGGCACGACACGAGTCACACCCATGTATATCGGCTATGGCAGCATATTTAGGCTGGAAACCCCATGCATGAAAAAAATAAATCCAGTTTATGTATTCACTGACTTGATGTATTTTGTAATGTACGATCATCGCTTAAATCTTAGTTCTTTTCCTCTGTGGGCTTTGTCTACTTGGTGGTTATGGTAGACCAAATGCCCGTTAACAAACGTTTTTTCTACTTGTGAGTGGAATGTCTGTCCTTCCATGGGACTCCATCCGCATTTGCTCAAGATGCAGTCGGAAGTTACTGTCCATTGACTATCGGGGTTTACCAAAACCAAATCGGCATAATACCCCGGTCGGATAAATCCCCGCTTTTCTATATGATATAATTCAGCGGGAGCATGACACATTTTCTGTACCAATTGTTCAATGGTCAGCACTCCTTCCCGTACCAGTTCCATGATAGCCACCAGTGAGAATTGTATCATCGGCATACCCGAAACGGCCTTTAAAGCACCACCTTGTTTTTCTTTCAGCAAATGGGGAGCATGGTCGGTGCCGATTACATCGATACGGTTGGTGGCTAAAGCCTGTCGTAATGCTTCACGGTCGGTTGCAGTCTTGATGGCTGGATTGCACTTGATGCGTGCTCCCAGCGTTTCATAATCTTTATCGCAGAAATAGAGATGTGAAACACATGCCTCCGATGTTATTTGCTTTTCACTCAATGGTTTGTCTTCAAACAAATCTAGTTCGCCGGCTGTGCTTACATGTAGAATGTGCAGGCGTGCTCCTGTTTCTTCGGCTAGTTTTATTGCCAGGGAAGAAGAATGCATACAGGCTTCTGCACTCCGTATTTCGGGATGATATTTGATGTCCGGGTCTTCTCCGTATTTTTCTTTGAAAGCAACGGTATTCGCACTGATAATAGCTTGTTCTTCACAGTGGGTGGCAATCAGCATACCGGCATTGGCAAAGACTTTGCGCAACACTTCCATGCGGTCTACCAGCATATTGCCGGTACTGGCTCCCATGAAAAGTTTCACACCGCATATACGGGTTTTGTCCAGTTGAGACAGCATATCTGCATTATTGTTGGTTGCACCGAAATAGAATGAGTAATTCACTACACTTTTCGTTGCAGCATCGGCAAACTTGGCTTCCAGCGCTTCGAGATTGGTGGTCTGCGGGGTTGTATTGGGCATATCCATAAAAGAGGTCACCCCTCCGGCTGCTGCGGCTGTACTCTCTGTATGCATATCCGCTTTATGGGTCAGTCCCGGGTCGCGAAAGTGCACATGATCATCTATCACACCCGGCATCAGGTAGCACCCCCCGGCATCTATTTCCTTATCACAGGGATGGAGTGGGAGAGTGCCGTCTGCTATCACTTCTGCTATTCTGTCATTTTCAATTACAATCGAACCGTGAAAAGTCTTTCCTTCATTCACAATTCGCGCATTCTTTATCCAAGTACGTTTCATAAGTTTTTCTTTTGAGGATATTTATGGAACCAGCTATACCATTTCAGTTGGATGACTCCCATAATCGCTTCACCAAAGATGCTGCTGTTCATTTTGGAAGTTCCCAATTCGCGATTGACAAAGATGACCGGAACCTCGGCTATTTTGAATCCGCATTTATAAGCAGTGAATTTCATTTCTATCTGGAAGGCATAACCTTTGAAACGGATTTTGTCCAATCCGATAGTTTCAAGTACCTGCCGGCGATAGCATTTGAATCCCGCTGTGGTGTCATGGATGGGCAGACCGGTGATTATACGTACATATTTCGATGCAAAATAAGACATTAAGACACGTCCCATCGGCCAGTTTACAACATTTACTCCACTGACATAACGCGAACCGATGGCTACGTCATAACCTTCGCGGGCACATTTGTCATACAACCGGGGCAAATCATTGGGATTATGGCTGAAGTCGGCGTCCATTTCGAATACATAGTCATATCCTTTTTCTATCGCCCACTTGAACCCGGTGATATAGGCAGTTCCCAATCCCAGTTTACCCTTGCGCTCTATCATGAACAAGCGGTCGGGAAATTCCTGCTGCAATCGGCGTACAATAGCTGCCGTGCCGTCAGGAGAGCTGTCTTCTATGATTAAGATATGAAAGAACTTCTCCAAACCGAATACAGCCCGGATAATATTTTCTATATTCTCCTTCTCGTTATAGGTTGGTATAATAATGATGCTATCGGATTTCTCCATACGTTTATTTGTATTAGCTGAATAAATATCATACAAATGTAATTAATATATTATGAACCTCTGCAGAATTTAATTTTATTAAATAAAAAAAGAAGGGTTAACCCTGCTTTTATGCATGGATAACCCTTTCATCTTACAGAATAGTTTAGTTTTCTTTAGAAAGCCACACCTACGCGGAATCCGAAGTTTTGCAATTTATCCATGTCATAGTTAAACACGGTTCCCTTGTTGGTGGAATAGTTGTAAAATCCTGCCAAATGAAAGCCGATACTGTTGGGCCATGGGTAAATATTTACACCGATTTCGGGAGATACATAGAAGCCCCATGTGTCGTCCTTTACTTCGTAGATGTAGAAATCACTGGACATCTTTGTATAGTTGGCACCCAATTTCAATCCGATATAAGGTTGGCAGATACCGTCACTAAAGCGATAGTGAGTGGCAAAACCGAAAGGCAACTGGAATACGGAATGTTGTTGGTCGGTGGTCAGTGCAGACGAGCTGTTGATAGGCAATGTCTGACGTGGAATGTATTCATTGTTAGTGTGATAATTAATAAATGCACCGATAGACAAATCAGGCAAGACATAATATCCACCTTCAAAGTTCATACCCCAGCCGCTTGCTTTGTTTGAAAAGTTGTTGCTGATAGGAGCACTGAACTGCCAGTCTACATTAAAGTAGGTCATCGGAGTAATTTGTGCTTTTGCCGGTAGAGCAAAGGCAATGGCGATGGCAGCTACCGCCATTATTCTATAAGTAAAATATTTTATGGTTTTCATAAACTTGCTAATTTATTAAAATGATTTATTTGTTTATTTCTTCAAATAAGGGCTTTGTGCAAATGCCTGATTGATAGCCGTTGTAGCACGGTTGACATTCAGACTGCCGCTGCTGCCGATCAGACCGCTGATATAAGCATTCCATACAACAGGCAGTTTTTCTTTAGCTCCTTCGGGCGCACCCAGATTGACTAAATCAGCCAATAATGAACCGGTGCTGTAGCTATAAGTGATGGAGTAAGGATAGTACCATCCGCCTCCCCAGTATCCGCCCCAGTATCCGGGAATCCAATAACCGGGATAATAGTTCCACCATGGACCGTTGTTATAATAACCGTTAAAGTAGTAAGTGCTGGCTACGTAGCTCAATTGCAATCCGAGGTCGGCATCTTCCTTGTCTGGTGTACGCATGTAACCGGCACCGTCCATTTTGGCAACGAATGCACTGATAATCAGTTGTGCATTATCATCTTTCCAATATTCCGGTTCTTTAGAATCTCCGATTACAAGAATGCTGTCGGGAACGTAATAAGTGCTGAAGCTGTTGAATTTAGCACTAGTGTCATGATTGGTAAATACTAGATACTCATTGTCCAGTTTGTCCATGTCCGGGTCTTTTTCGCAAGATACCAAGGCAAAGACCGCCAGTAGGATAGGAATTAATTTTTTCATGTCAAGTTTTTGTTTAAGTTAATACTGATTTTTTCGTTTGTTGTACTCCTAAAAACGGAGGAGTTACGCTTTTGTTCACTACAATCGCTTTTTTTGTGAACTTTTTCTCAAAGGACAGAGCTTCTTGTTAAAGTTTCTTTTTGAGCGTATAGTTCAGTTTTGATATCGCTTTTTTGAAATCTTTGCCCACCATGGTCAGTGCGCTGTCGCCTTCGGCTACAAAATTGGTCTTTTCATGGCCGGGAGCTGCCGAAACAAGTTGGTAGATAATGGCGGTGCTGTCATTGGGGATGCCGATAATGGTTACAACGGTACCGCTATCGGTAAATACCTGATCTTGTCCGTTGTTGGCACCTAAATAAGTGGTAGTCAGATTATATGTACCCAGTGAGTCTTCTCCTGTTTCTTGCAGAGTGAGCAGATAGTTGATACCCGAGACGTCAGCGCCGGGTAAAACGCCTTCGTAAGTATAGGTTTGTAAATCGCCCAAAGTGCTGTCATTAACGGCAAACAAAGAGTCACTTTCGCTTTCAGCTATCATTTCGGCAGATTTATTTCCTTTGGAGCCGCAAGAAACAATCATGGCAGCCAAGGCTGCTGCAATAAATACTTTTTTCATTATTAAGTCAGGTTTTTAATGGTTATTTGGCTAAATAACACCTGTCTGACTTATTTTGTTTAGCAGAGTGAATTTTTTTGTTTTCAGCGTAACAGTACCCCGTTTATTTTCTTTCTGCTGAGTGAGTTGTAAAGTACTTTTGCCGATTGAGTTTCTGTCTCTTCCGGTTTTTCCGCATCGGGCATTGTGCCGGTAGTGATTAATGAAAGGGTATTTTTCAGCATCAATTCGTTTTCATCGCCCAACGGGAGAAGAGGAGAGATAAGTCCTCTTTCGTTCAATTTGTAATCGGGAGTGATACCGTTTACATAATCCGCTTTGCCGTCGGCATTGAGTACGTATGCCACTACCGGCCATAAGATAAAGTCTATCTCATCGTTAGTGTAGCCGGACATGGCAACCGGTTTTCCGACTGTGGTTTCACCTATCACTACCACATTGTCGTCACCCATGTAAGGACGCAGGCAGTTGATTACGGCTTCGGATGCAGAAGCCGTAAAAGTAGAGGTGATGACATATAGTTTGTTCAGGTTAAGATTTTGTGCAGACGTTGTTGAAATGAAATTATACGTAGTGTCCTGTGGAGTCGTGATATCATTATATTGCATGGTGCAAAACGGTTTGCCGAGTGCCGATTCCGGCGCCAACAAGCTGGCAAGTTCTTGGGCACAAGTCAGATAGCCGCCGGGGTTATAGCGGAGATCGAGAATAAATGCATCGGGAGCTTCACTCTTGAACTCTGAGAAGATTTGCAACATCTGTTGTGCGTAGTCCGTTTCGTATCCGTTGTCTAGGGGGCCGGTACTGAATTTATTATATACCATGTAGGCAATCTTCTTACCGTTTACATTAAATACTTTGTTGATATAAAACGGATTTATTTCCACCGGACGTGATGCCCCGATAGAAAGCACATCGACATCTGTCCAAATATAGTCATCTTCACCGGCAATTATACTTTTTCTTGTCAATGTGGTAGCGTCTCCCGAAATCAGATAACCATAATTGTTGACATTGATTTGTGCATCTCCTACGGCAGAAATCCAGTCACCGCGTTGAAGACCGGCTTCTGATGCCGGTGAATCGGGAAGAACAAACAATACTCGCGCATAGGTGTGTGAGGTCGTTCCCAGCGGATCGGTGACGAGTTCGAAGTCGAATCCGTAAGTCGATGTCTGATTGAGGAAAGAACGGCTGACATTTGCTTTCATTTCTACATACGAGAACGGGTCTCCTTTTCCATCCAATGCTTTTGTATAGAGTAATTTCTGTAGAAATTCTTCCGGTTCGGCAAAATAATCTTTTTCAGAAATTTCAGGTATTTGGTCATACCATAGATAATGTTGTTTCATTACTTCTTCTATCCACATATCGTCGCCTACAAGCGCATAATATTCTCCACTGCGGTCTACTCCGCATGACGTGATAAAAAATAGAGTTGTCAGCAAGTAAAATGTATGTAGTAAATATTTCATTTTATATCGTTTTTTAGGTTTGCAAAGCTAGGTATTTTATTCGTAAATCAGGTATTTTTTTCTCATCTTTTTATATTCCTCCAGTTCCTTTTGCCATCCGGCACGAATTTCTTCTTCACTTTTTCCTTCTGTGATTTGCCTTCTGACTTTCCTGTTGCCCACCAGCATGTCAAACCACTGAGGACGGGTAAAGAATTTATCAGCTTTTCCCATATTCTTGTATTCCTGATAATAACTTATGATGTATCTTAAAGAGAACCCTTTAGGGGGCAACAAACTTTTCATGTTATTTCCATAACAATACTGTCCTTTATACATTGGATTTTTATCAAAGCCTTCCAAAGCTTCCGGTTTGAATCGGAAGGAAGACAGTCGGATGTCCGGCGAGCCGATGACTTGAAAAGGATGATAAGTGCCTCGACCCACACTGATGGCAGTGCCTTCGAAGGGGCACAGCGAGGGATAAAGCGCAATCGCCTGGTCATTAGGCAGGTTGGGAGAAGGTTTCACAGGAAGGGAGTAAGAATCACCGTGTTTCCATCCCTTTACGGGAATGACAGTCAGCTTGCATTTTCGTTTTCCCGCCAGCCACCCTTCACCGTTTATCATTTGCGCGAGTTCGCCCACGGTGCAGCCGTGCAATACAGGGATGGGGTGCATACTTACGAAGCTTTTTAATCCTTTTATCCGAACAGGCCCGTCTGTATAATCGCAAGGATTAGGACGGTCGGTGATAATCAGCTCTTTATGGTTCTCTGCACACGCTTCCATTACGTAGTGCATGGTGCTGATATAAGTGTAGAATCGTGCTCCCACATCTTGAATATCGAACACCACCACATCAATATCCTGCATCTGTTGTGGAGTAGGTTTCTTGTTTTTTCCGTATAGTGATTGGATAGGGATGCCTGTGCTGATATCTTTACCGTTCTTAACCGTTTCACCTGCATCGGCATTTCCCCTGAATCCGTGTTCGGGAGCAAATACTTTTTTTATGTTGATATTTGAAGCAAGCAGTGTATCCAACAGATGTGTATTGCCTGTCATTGATGTTTGATTTACCACCAATGCTACCCGTTTATTGTTCAGCAAAGGAAGCAGGGTTTCCATTTGCTCGGCTCCGTTTACTATCTTTTGAGCAAACAAAGTATTGATAATAAACAAAGAAGAAAGAAGGAAAAGATATTTTGTTTTCATGTTTATATGCAGATTATTTTGTAATATTGCACAAAAATAAGAATTTAATTGAAGATGAACGCACTTGCTATCATTAATAAATATTATTCTGAAGAAAACGAGTTGAAACATATTCTGCTCACTCATAGTCGTTCGGTGGCTGACAAAGCGTTGCAGATTGCCGTCAAGCACCCGGAACTTCATCTGGATACCGGCTTTTTGGAAGAAGCTGCCCTGTTGCACGACATCGGTATTTTTATGACCGACGCTTCCGGCATTCAGTGTTTTGGCACTCATCCATACATTTGTCACGGCTATTTAGGCTCCGAACTGCTGATGAAAGAAGGGTATCCCCGCCATGCATTGGTTTGCGAGCGTCACACCGGGGCCGGAATGTCATTACAAAGCATCATAGAGCAGGATTTACCGATTCCGCATCGTGATATGGTTCCTGTTTCGATGGAAGAACAGGTTATTTGTTTTGCAGATAAATTCTTTTCAAAAACGCATCTTGATAGAGAGAAAAGCGTAGAAAAGGCGTTGAAAAGCATTTCGCGTTATGGAGAAGATGGAGTGATACGCTTTAAGCATTGGTGTGAATGTTTCTTGTGATAGATAAGACTTAGAGCTTGTTTAAAAATGGCTGAAATCTTTTCATTATAAAGTTTCCGTATCAGTCGAATCGTTTCTTCCTCTCTCCTTTCATTAGCCGTTGAAACGTCCTGTTGATAGGCTTCCGGTCATGAAAGAACATCTCGTCATCGCTCTTTCAGCCTCCTTTCATTCGTAAAACACGAGAATTGCATTGTGTGCTCTGAAGGCAGATTGTGAAGGGACTTGGAAAGCACGGCTGAAACGAGGATGAGGGGAAGTGCTGTCATTTTTAACCGTTTGATAAACAGTGTGTTTTGACTGGAATGTAAGGATGAAGGGAAAAGAAGAAATGATCGGATCGGGGAGGGTGATTCAATCTGCTCCTACATGAAAAAGGTGCTGATGTTTTTAAAAAACTTCCCGAGCTTTTCCAAAAACTTCCCGAGCTTTTTTAAAAACATCAAAGTCTTTTTGTGTACATACGCATTGGTCTATACATACGGTGGCACAAGCCTGCGTGTACGTATGCGTAAGCCTACACATATATACGCATCGGGCTACACGTATATACGCATAAACCTGCACCTATATAGGTATTATGTCAGGTGTCGTACCGGTCAAATTGGAACTGTAAGATTATGATTGAGGAAAATTTAAACAGGCTTTGAGTAACTAATAAAATAAATTAAATATCCGCTTAATAGTTCATAATTGGCGGATTATGCTTAATTTTGCCCCTCAAAGCGTAAAAGTATTGTGAATGACGCCACTAAAACGACATAGATTTATACCATTTTTACTACTATTTGCCTGCCTGATGCTTTCGTTAAGTTCGGGTGCACAACGCAGAAGGAGAAACCCGGCATCCGGTAGAGATACCCTGAACGTAGATACAACACTGGTAGATACGCTTTCGGTGGATACTGTTGCACCTAAAAAGAAACAACCGTTGGATGCTCCTGTAGCATATGAGGCGAATGATTCCATTGTATTTACCGAAGGTGGATATGCGCATCTGTATGGTGACGGAAAAGTGAATTATGAAAAGATTGAAGTGACTTCTGCCGTAATCACCATGAATATGGACAGCAGTACGGTATATGCCCGTGGTGTTCCTGATTCGGTAGGCGTGGAAACCGGTACTCCTATCTTTAAGGATGGGGAGACTCCATACGAGTCTAAAATCATGCGTTATAATTTCAAGACTAAAAAAGGGTTTATCAACAATATTGTCACTCAGCAGGGTGAAGGATATGTTACCAGTGAAGAGTCCAAAAAAGGAGCAGGTGATGAGCTTTATCTTCGTCGCGGTAAATATACTACTTGTGACCAGCATGACCATCCTCACTTTTATCTGAAACTTTCGATGGCGAAAGTACGCCCCAAGAAGAATGTGGTTTTCGGACCTGCACAATTGGTGGTGGAAGATGTGCCTCTGCCTATTGCTGTGCCGTTTGGTTTCTTTCCTTTCAATAGCAGCTATTCTTCAGGGTTTATCATGCCTACTTATGGTGATGAAATGAATCGCGGTTTCTATTTGCGTGACGGCGGATATTATTTTGCTATCAGTGACCGCATGGATTTGAAACTTTTGGGTGAAATATTTACGAAAGGATCGTGGGGACTTTCCGCACAGTCCAATTATAATAAGAGGTATAAATATAGCGGTAACTTTAATGCTAGTTATCTGGTGACCAAGACCGGTGAGAAAAATATGCCGGACTATAGTGTGACGAAAGACTTTAAACTTTCATGGAGTCATCGCCAGGATGCAAAAGCAAGTCCGAACAGTTCGTTTTCTGCCAATGTGAATTTTGCTACCAGCAGTTACGACCGCCGGAGCATCAGCAGTTTGTATGATCCTAATCAGTATTCAAATAATACTAAGACATCAAGTGTGAGTTATTCGCGCAACTTTCCTGAAATTGGTTTGAACTTGTCGAGTACGTTCAACCTTTCTCAGAATACGAAAGACTCTTCTATTAATGTTACGTTGCCGGACTTGAATATTTCTTTGAATCGTATCTATCCTTTCAAACGTAAGAATGCTGCCGGAGACGAACGATGGTATGAGAAGATTTCCTTCCAATATACAGGACATCTGACCAATAGTATCAATACAAAGGATAATTTGATTCTGAAGCAGGGAATCAGTAAATGGAATAATGGTATGCAACATAACATTCCTATTTCCGCTACCTTTACTTTGTTCAAATACTTTAATGTGGTGCCTTCATTCAATTATACCGAACGTTGGTATACACGTAAGATTGAGCAAAGTTATGACCCTAATGCTGCCGGAAATGTAAAAAGGGATACCATTAATGGTTTTAGTCGTGTATATGATTACAGAATGGGGATTCAGGTGAATACGAAACTTTATGGTATGTATAAGCCTTGGAAGAAACTGTTTGGCGATAAGATTGAGGCCATCCGCCATGTCGTGACTCCATCTGTTACAGCCAATTATGCTCCTGATTTCGGAGCTTCTCGCTATGGATATTATAAAACATATCAGTATACAGACGAAAACGGAGAGGTACGCACCGTGGAATACTCCCCGTTTGCCGGTCAGGCATTCTCTCCCCCGGGTAAAGGGAAATCGGAGAGTTTTACCTTCTCATTGGACAATAATGTGGAAATGAAAGTAAAGACGGCTAATGACTCAATAAAGAAGGTAAGTCTCATTGATCAGTTATCGGCATCGCTTACTTATAATGCGGCGGCTGAGACTCGTCCGTGGAGTGACTTGAGTATGAATCTGCGTCTGAAACTGACAAAGAGTTATACTTTCAGTATGAATACATCATTTGCTACGTATGGTTATAAGTTTGATGAAAACGGAAATGTGGTAGATAATGATCGCACAGAATGGTCTTATGGACGTTTTGGACGTTTTAAGGGATATAGCGGTTCTTTCTCTTACACATTGAATAATGATACATGGAAGAAATGGTTTGGTCCGAAAGATGATAGTAACTCGGGCAAGGATAAGAATAAAGGAAACGAGAACGAGGCTCTTGAACAATACGATGATGAAAATACTGATGGTGAAGAGGAGGATAAATCCGGTTTACGCAAGACAGAGGCGGCTGCTATTGATCCCGATGGTTATATGGCATTCAAGATGCCTTGGTCTTTGAGTCTAAGTTATAGTTACAGCATCAGTGAAGATAGGTCGAAGGAAATCAATAAGAAGACTATGCGTTATCCTTATGCGGTTAGTCACTCATTGAATGTATCGGGTAATATTAAATTAGGCAGCCGTTGGAATATTAACTGTTCTTCCGGTTATGACTTTAATACCAAGGAGATGTCTATGACAACAGTGAATATCAGTCGTGACTTGCACTGTTTCAATATGAGTTGCGGCTTGGTGTTCGGTCCGTTTACTTCTTATAATTTCAGTATCCGTGCAGCTTCGAACTTGCTGACGGATGCACTGAAATGGGACCAGCGTAGTAATACGGGTAGCTCGGTTACTTGGTATTAAAAGACGATTTACCACTGTATGGGTTGTTGCCCATGTGCTATCAGATATTCATTGGCTCGGCTGAAATGTTTATTTCCGAAAAATCCGTTATATGCCGATAGGGGTGACGGATGTGCCGATGCCAATACCAGGTGTTTGTTTCTGTCGATAAATGCTCCTTTTTTCTGTGCATAAGCTCCCCATAAGATAAATACTAAATTCTCTCTTTCTTCTGCCAATGCCCGAATAGCTGCGTCAGTAAATTCCTCCCAGCCTTGGCGTTGATGCGAAGCAGCTTGGTGCGCACGTACTGTCAGTGTGGCATTGAGCATCAGTACTCCTTGGTTGGCCCATCGTGTTAGATTTCCCGTGGTGGGGATAGGAGTTCCCAAATCGCTCTGTATTTCTTTGAAGATATTCTGTAAGGAGGGTGGAAAAGGTACACCATCGTTTACCGAGAAGCAAAGGCCATGTGCTTGCCCGGGACCATGATAGGGGTCTTGTCCGATAATCACCACTTTCACTTGGTCAAAAGGGCAGAGGTTGAAAGCGTTGAATATCAATCTTCCGGGGGGATAGACTGTGGTAGTCTGATATTCCTGTCTTACAAAGTTAGTGAGTCTTACGAAATAATCCTTTTCAAATTCAGGAGCTAAATGTTGCTTCCAGCTTTCTTCTATTTGTACGTTCATTCCAATTACTTTTTAGTTTAAATATGCCCTAAAGATAAGAATATTTTATAAATGTGACAAATAAAAAGCACGAACCGATCTGATTCGTGCTCTAACATAGGACTGATTAATTTATCAGATGAGTTGCATGCCCAGTTGTGCGCATTCTTTTCTCATCTCTTCGGGCCAGATGCTGGCTTGAATTTCTCCAATATGTGCTTTTTGCAGATAGAGCATACATAAACGTGATTGTCCGATACCTCCTCCGATACAGAGGGGCAGTGTGCCTTCCAACAGGCGTTTATGGAAATAGAGTTCTTTACGTTTTTCCTGTCCGCTCAGGGTTAGTTGACGAAGCAATGCTTCCTTGTCTACACGAATACCCATTGAAGAAAGTTCTACCGAACGGTCGAGTACTTTGTCCCATACCAATAGGTCACCGTTCAATCCCGGCAAATTATTTTCGGGGTTGACTGTAGAATAGTCATCATAGTCCGGTGCACGGAGATCGTGTTCTTTTCCATCGCTTAACCGGCATCCGATACCAATAATAAATACTGCTCCGTATTTTTGTGCAATAGCATGTTCACGCTCCTTTGGAGTCTTGTCCGGATATATCTGAAGCAATTCTTCCGAATGGATAAAATGGATGTTGTGAGGAAGGAAAGGCTTGATTTGCGGATACATTTCACATACCATATATTCAGTGCGGCGCATGGCTGCATAAATACGGGTGACAATTTCTTTCAGGAAATTGACATTGCGTTGTTCTTTGGTAATCACTCGTTCCCAGTCCCACTGGTCGACATAGAGTGAATGTAAGTTGCCCAGTTCTTCGTCTGCACGGATGGCATTCATATCGGTATAAATTCCGTATCCGGGTTCGATATTATATTCCGCTAAGGTCAGTCTTTTCCATTTGGCAAGTGAGTGAACAACTTCAGCTTGTGCATCTCCTAAGTCTTTGATAGGAAAGGAAACAGGACGTTCGGTTCCGCTTAAGTCATCATTGATACCCATTCCTTTTAAAACGAATAGTGGTGCTGTCACACGGCGAAGGCGCAATTCAGATGATAAGTTCTGCTGGAAGAACTCTTTTATTTGCTTGATACCCAACTCTGTTTGCTTTAAATCCAGCAAAGGTTTATAGTTGGCAGGTTTAATAAGGTAACTCATTATATATCATTCTAATTATTTTAATAGTTCGCAAATATAGGCATTATTTGTGATAATGCTACTGTTTTCGTTGAAAATATAGTCAAATTGTTTGTTTTAAGCTTGTTTTATAGAGCAAAATATTATATTGTTTCATAAAGTGAGCTTTTTATTAGGAGAAAGAAAATATATTTTGTACTTTTGCGCGTTCATTAAAACAACGCACCCGTAGTTCAATGGATAGAATACCGGATTCCGGTTCCGACGATATGAGTTCGATTCTCATCGGGTGTACAATTGATATTGAATATCAATTATTTAACCGATATGGGGACTAAAATAGGGACTAACGATTAAAGAGAGTCATAGCTTCCTGTTTTACTTTGTCTGCTATGTCAATATAGGGTTTCATGGACTTGTAATCTCTGTGACCTGTCCATTTCATCACAATATTAGGCGCGATGCCTAACATGAGCGCGTTGCATATAAAGGTTTTCCTTCCGCAATGTGTGCCGATTAATTCATGTTTGGGATGTATCTCATCTATTCTTTCCGAACCCTTGTAATAGGTTATACATACCGGTTCATTGACTTCGCAAACTGCACATACTTCTTTTATGTATTTGTTCATCCGTTGGTTGACAGGAACAGGAAGCGCATAGATACCCTTTATGTCCTTGTATTTGTCCAATATGGTTTTAGAGTACTTATTAAGCTCTATTTTGAGTGGCTCGTCTGTCTTAATCGTTGTGGTGGTAATATACCCATCGAAGACGTCAGCTTTCTTAAGGTTCTTCACGTCAGAGTATCGCAGGGAGGTGAAGCATTGGAAACAGAATACGTCTTTCGCGATTTCAAGATGAGGCTCATCCGGGAATGATGAGTTGTACACTCTTATTAATTCGTCCCATTCGAGGTATATCACCTTTGACGGAATCGTTTTCAGTTTTTCTTTAAACGTCATAAATGCAAGTTCCTTATTGATTCCTTTATCCGCTGCCCATCTGAGGAACCATTTAGTCAGATTGATATACTTCTTCGCGGTACGGTTCTTCATTCCGACTTCATCATCTATCTCTACGTTCATCAAGTAGTCAACGAGCTGGGATAATCCTTCGTGTGTGAGGTCTGCAAAGGTAAGATTGGGGGCAAACTTCTTTAAATGGTTCATTGTGGTTTTGTGCCTCTTATATGTATTCTCGGACCAGCTGTTTTCTTTACCCTGCTCCGCAATGAATTGCATATAGTAATCGAAGATGGTTTTTTCTTCTTTTTCTACGATTCTCCCATTCCTTCTATTGACTTCATTCCGAAATTCATCCGTGGAGGGTATGTGCTCGGTTTGCTCGAAAAAAAAGAAGGCGTCATTAATCAGCTCTTCGAATCGGTTTATCTCGGCATTGATGGTCGATGCCGGTACCTTCTTCTTTCCATGGGTAGTGTTTACCTTGCATCGCTGGGCTTCAGCTACCCACTTGTTGTTATCTACTCGATAGCCAATATTAAAGGCTACTGTGTTGCCGTTCCACTTAATCCTATATCGGAGTTTGGAATCGGGCTTGCCTTTCTCCTTGTCCAGGAGAAAGGTAGTTGTTCGTTTGATGTTCATGATGTTATAATGATAGCTATTCTATATTTAAAGCCTGTTTTAGTTCTTTCTTGGATTTATAGCAATCTTTTTCAGATATATATGCAATAATGTCTGCGCTCATTTTGCGACCTATCCCATAGTACACGCCATCCGAATTTATATGAGCACTCATGATTTCGTAGCTTTTAGGCTCTTCATCCTCTAATACCCAAACGTAATCTCCCTTATCGAAGAGGCTGTTTATATTAAGTTTTAAATCTCTTGGTATAGAGAAATCGAAGACAGATTGATTACTGTATCCTCCATGTGGTATATTCCCTTTAAAGAAGAAGCAATATTCTCCCGCGTCCAGGAAGAATTGGGGAGTGACCTTAAAGGTATGGTCATTTATGACCTCAATATTGACTTTAATAGCCTTCTTTCCATCTATTCCGGTAGTAGAGCCTGCGTAGAGATTGATTTTTCCTGTTTCTAGTTCTCTGCGTCCTTTTTTGCTTACTAGTTCAACCAAGGTAAATTCATTGGGTGATGATGCAGCAGAAAACCACCAGTTTGTTGCAGATAAACCTAAATCACCTTGCCTGTTGGCGTTGAAGTAGAAATAGAATTCAGGTGAGTTGGTTGCCACTACGTTACTTGAATGTGCTCCATCCATTGTAGATTTAATCTTGGTGTTAGCTAAACCGTAAGAGAATGCAGTAGCTAATGTGTTAGTTTGGGAACCTGAAAAAACAGAAGGTAGTATTTTGATAAATTCATCCCCGTTTTTGTAATAGATGCCCGATCTGTCTGTGTCGTTATTTTTGTTATTGCTTACAGGAGCATGGTTTATCATGGCAATGATGATATCGTTATTAACCCCCATTTCTTTCAATGTCTTCAAGCTGTCAATGCTTGTGTCGAAGTTGCATGTACTACTATTTATTTTGCTAATGATTATGTCGTTGGAAAATCCAAGTTTAACCATTTCTAGGATAGAACTATTAGTAATTTTTTCGTCTTGGGCATATATGGGTTGAGTTAATGCCGCACAGATTAGCAATCCAAATAAAGCTTTTTTCATACTGTTATCTTTTGGTTTTTAAAAATTTCAATATGCAAGGGAGACATTTATCTTCGCATGCTACAGCTAGCGTGATTTTTAGCTGCTCTCTTAGTAATTCGATTTCTTTTTTTTGTTCTTCAACGATTATAGAAAGTGTTTTGGTATTAGTTTCCATGTTTTTGGTTAATTTGGGAATATATCTTAATACAAAACACTATAATGATATATTTTGTTTAAATCAATATGATATTCATTGGTTAATCCGTTTTTATGTTTATATTAGGCGAAACTAAAGTATTGTTTATGAAAGAGAAAGAGTTATCTCGCGATTGTGTAGAGTATATTGCTACACAATTGTTATATGAGGCAGTAATCCGAAAGAGTTCTGCTTCATATATAAGCTGGAGATTGTCGCAATTACTTTCGGAGCGTGGTATTAAAACGGAATATATTCCTTTGCCACGTCCTGATAAATAATTTTTTATCTTCCAGTTTTAGGGGTTGGTTTAGGTGGTCTTGGTGGTCTTGAGGCTCCACCGGTACTAGGTTGCTCCCTTGTTTGGTTAGATAATTTAAAATTCCCATTAGGACGAATTGTTGGTTGTGGGGTTTTATTAATCTTTGCCATAATGATATATTTTATTAAGGTAATCGTCACTTTTAGCAGATGCTTTCTTGTTCATTTTAGTATCTATTTTGCCAAAAAATCTACTTATCTCTTCTCTACTTTGGCTATATTCTGTGTATAAAGTACGATATTGTAGTTCGGCTTTGCTGGAGGTTGTTTCATAACAATGGAGAGAATCAAATATTTTTTTTAATTTGATAAAATAGCTATCGTATGTGATTGATAGAGATGATAATCTAGAAAGCTCATCCGGTTTCATTATATAGTATGGGAATATTAATTTTAAAATTTCAGCAACCCCTAATGCAGTACACGCGGCAATAGGGAAGATGTCATTTATAAAGCTTAACGCAGCCCCACCAATAGAAAATCCGGTAGAAAATATTGTAAACCATTTACTCCTTCTAAGATGTTGGTCTATAAGAAGCTCTGAGTAATATTTGTTGGTATTAGCTTGTTTCATTTCAATCCATATACTATTAAGTAATATATCTTCATGACTGCTATTAGTGTTCATGCTTATATCGCTTTCTTAAGTAATTCCTTATAATCTAACACAGATTTTTCTTTTTCCTTAAGTTGTGAGTCCTTTATCATCACCTCGATTCTGAGTTGTTGATTTTCATCAGCAAGCTCTTTATTTGAGTCATGGAAACTTTTCAAGGTTTTGGCTAATTCTTCACTTCCTTCCGAAAGTTCGGTTACTTGCATCTTTAATTTGGTATTCTCTTCCACAAGTTCTTTCATTCTATTGATAGTGTCATTATATATATGATAGAGTATTGATGCTTCGGGTGTATCTCCTACTGTGCTGATAAGTGCAGGTTGAGGCTCAACTATCTGCTCATGTTGAGGCTTAATCATATCACCTTCACCGCGAAGAAGCCATTCAGACGATATGTCTTCAAATGCACTTAATGTCTTTAATATAGTATCAAAGCTAAGAGAGCGTTCTCCACGCAATTGCTGATTAATTGTCTTCTGGTTGGCTCCAATCATTTTAGCAAATTGAGTTTCAGAATCAGATCTTTGTTGGCAAATGATGATAATCCTTTGTAAAACACCTTCTTTCATAAAACATTATTTATATTAATTATAAATAGAGCTATTGAGCTAAACTTTTTAAACGAAAACATTGTTTTAAGTTCAAAAGCTCTTAACTTTGCATCCGTAACCAATCAACAAGCGGTTGCAAAAGGGTATAAAAATGGCTGTACGACTGTTTGCCGTACTATCCAATCCAAATCCGCTGCAAATATAGTGCAGACATTTTTAATATCCTAAAAATCAGATTAAAAAATAGACGATACGGTTTAGTGGTGTTTACCGTAATTTAGGACATAAATAAAGCTCTTGCTAAGTATCAGCCAAACACCAATTATGCTGAGAACAGCGAGGGCTTTTCTTTTTAAGAAAATGGAAAAGAGATATGTATTGACATTGAAACAGCGTCCTGATGGAACGTATGAGGTAAAATTGGATAATGGGCTTAATGCCATAATATCTGATAGAATCCCTCATGAATTTGTCGATATATTTGAGAGTAGCGAGATAGGCCTTGTACGGTTTATGATAGATAGTTTTTATATCGCAAATTTCAAAGAGATTTGTGTAAGTAAACCGAAAGAATATGAAGCGGTAAAAATTGCATCAGAAGAAAATTCTCAAAGAAGTAGTAATGATATTGAGTTGAGGAAGGAGATCGTTAAGATGTTGTCAGCCGGTGTTACCGATTCAGACTTTATCTATCGCGTGGATTCTATCTATAACTGGATCAAGGAGGGTAAATTATGATACCAATTGAGAGACGGATAAGCGATGATACCAGGTTGATAGATCTAACCGTAGGGGAGCTGAAAGAACTCTTTGAAAGCATGGTTCCAAAGATTACACCTGTGGTTTCCACGCAATCTAAATCAGAGAAACGATTAGTATATGGTTTGAAAGGAATTAAGGAGTTATTCCACGTGTCAGATTCCACTGCCCGAAAGTTAAAGAACGGAACAATAAAGAGGGCTGTTTCCCAATCAGGCAGAACGATTGTAGTAGATGTGGAGATGGCGTTAAAATTATTTTCCAATAAATCTTAATGAGGTATGGCAGTAGGAAAGTTGGCGTTAGCCATGGCGGAAGAGCAGGAAGCCCGCAAGTTGGTTTCTTCTCTGGAAGAAGAGTTGTCGAATGATATTGGAAATTTTTATGAAAAGGTAGCCAAATTGAATCGCGCTCGTATTGACCACGCAAGGAAGTTGGACTTACTGAAGAGAAAAGTAATGAAAGCTAGAGGTAATGCTGATAGATTACGATTATGAACAAGATAACAAAGCAAATACTGTGGATAATAGCAGCCGTGATTCTGCTGGGTGTTGCCGGCAAGTGTGACCATGACGAACAGGTTATCTACAACATGCCTGACGATGTATATCAGGCATTGAAGAAAGAGTTAGGCAATCCCTCTGATGGTCAATTGGTGGATGAGTACATCAGGAACCGTGCCCATTGGGATAGCATAGGGAATAGTTTTGAATATTAAACAGTAACGTTATGAAAGAATGGTTTACAGGCGTGGTAAGAGGTATTTCAATCCTGCCTAATGGCAAGAGGAAAAAGGTAAGTGATATTTACCTGGTTGATGCCATGGGCTTCACGGAAGCCGAGAATGTATTGGTTAAGCATTGCTTCCCACTGTATGGAGAAGCTAAGGTTATGACTTTGAAACGGGAAGTCATTGAAGAAGTATCCGGTTTTGACAAGGAACAGTGGTGGAAGGTCGTTATCGGCATATCGGATATCACTCCGAAAGGTAAGGTGAAGATTCGCAGATATAACCACATAGTGTCTGCCGATAACGTGTCTCAGGCTAAAGAGCTCATCACAGAGCGGATGAAAGGAACTATAGGCGATTGGAAGATACTGAAGATAGAGGTTACTCGGCTCAAAGATATAATTATCCATTCCGATGGTACATCCAAGGATGAATTACGATAAGTTTTAGTTTAGGTTTAGCCGTCTAACCTGTGAGGGCGAAGCGGCACAAGGGCGGTTAGCTCAGGGGTAGAGCGATGGCAGTTATCGAAGAGTTGTGTGTTTTTAATCTCTTTTCATGGTATTGGTAGTTAAGTTTTTTTTCTTCGGCAAAGCTATAGGTCGCGAGTTCAAGTCTCGTACCGCCCACGCATTCAAACTGAATGCCATATAGGTTACTCATTTTATCCCGGTGTGGCTTGATTGCCTATCCGGGAACCATTAAAACGAACAGTTATGAAATTAAGAGAAATACCCATTCCTACCGGATGCACACGAGTATCCGTGGAGCAGGAGAATGACAAGATAGTTATCTTGTTTAAAGGCAATGATAAGGAGTTTGTATTGGATTTGACCGGGGAAACCGAGTCCCCTCCTGAAATCGGAGACCTTGCAATATTCTGGAATGCCGGTAAGGAATACCTGGCTGTCATTGCGCTGCTGGCGGACAAGGAATGGGTGCCGGAAGCTGAAAAGTATCCTTATAAGGCAAGTAGTGAAGAGTGGTATAGCCACGCAATCAGATTCCGTAATCTCTCTCAATTTGTAAAAATAATCAAACATAGATTTAGAAATGCTCAAGAAAACAAATAATGCATCTCTCAAGAGGACCGCAGACACCGAATTTTCCCGATATATCAGGCTTCGCGATATGATACCGGGGACAACCGTATTCCGTTGCATATCATGCGGGTTGATTAAGCCGATAAGTCAAGCTGACTGTGGTCATTACATCAATCGTCAGCACATGAGTACAAGGTACAATGAGATGAATTGCAACGCTCAATGCAGAAGCTGTAACCGGTTTGACGAGGGCAATATACAGGGATACCGAAGAGGGCTGATTCAGAAGTATGGCGAACAGAAGGTATTGTTGCTGGAGTCGATGAAGAATGATTATATGAAGTATTCCGAAGCTGAATACCGGATATTGATTGCTGATTATCGGTCAAGATATAAGAAGATATTGAAAGAAAGAAACTTGAGCTTGGCATGTTTGACAAAATGATTTTCAAAGCAAAGATAGACACAGCCGATATAGATACTATTGTCCTTAAAAACTACCTGGAACAGTGTACCGAAGGCGATGAGATCTATTACAAGTCTACGGCTTATGCGAATTTCGATGGTTGTTTCATCGAGATTCGGGGCGATACATTAAAGTGTAAGTGCTCTATCCACAAGTTATACAGCAGGGGGAAATCGGGCAAGCTGGACAACAGCCGCCCGATGACCTTCGGCCATGCCGGACGGACGATCAATGAGTTGCTCTTAAGGCTATGCGCGAAGATGGAGAATGTAATAGTGACATACTATGAGATAGGGGTGACGATGAAGATGTCCATGCCGGCAGATGCATACATCAGGCAGGTGGAGGAAGCCGCCGGTCGGGTGTTGTGGAACGATGCCAATTACCCGGAATTCCGGCAAAAAACTACGGAGAAGAGCAAATATTACCGCAAGGTGCTCAAGATCTACGACAAGAGTTTTGAGGCAGGAGAAAAGGGACGGAATGTGGGTGCCAATATCTTACGCATCGAGACCGTGTATAAACACCAGTCAATACCGTTGGCGGAACTCCTTGATAATACGTCCCTGAACAAAATCGGACGGATATTTTACAAGGATTGGTCGGAGATGCAGTTCGTCAGGGAATTGCAGCCGGCAAAGGGTGTAAAGCTGTCTCAATTGGATAAAGCCAGGGAAATTCAGAGGATTGGCGTCACTCGATATAAGGAAAGATATAAGGCGTTGTTCCAGGCAGGAAAGTTGACGAAGAAGCAATGGGAAACCATCCGTGTATTTGCCAACAACTGGCACAATGAAAAGGATAAGTATATCGAAGAGATAGGTCCGCTTGAAGCAGAATTCAAGGAAAAATTGCTTGCGGGATTCCAATCAGGGTCGATTACACCAATTAAGAAAAGAAGATAACTAATTGATAATCAATATTTTACATGATTTACAAAAAGCACCATAAGGTGCGGATATAAAATATTGGAAATCAATTGATTACGAATGAAAAGATATAAATTTAACAATTTACGGCAACTTGTCCTATACTGCCCGAAGGGTAGTCGGGACGACTTAAGAAGGCAGTAAAAAAATAAGGAGGATAAAAAATGAATTGCGAAATAAAAGGAAGAATTACGGCAGACCTGGGAAAGAGAACAGGTGTGAAGGATGGTAAGGATTGGGAATGCCATGAGTATATCGTCACAGAGATGTTTCAATACGGGAAGAATATGAAGTTTTCAATATTCAGCTCTGATGGACCGATTAGCACTCCCCTGTCGATTGGTGATGATGTGACGGTGAAGTTTAACGTTGTTGCAAGAGAACACCAGGGTAAATGGTATAATGACGTAAGAGCATGGAGTGTACAGGTAACAGGTCATCAGTAGTGACGATTTATTGGCAGACCGGGAACAGGGAAGCGATTAAGGCGATAGTTGACAGGTTTAATCTTCCGTGTTACATGTCGGTCAATCGGGAAACGAGATGCAGGATTAGTGATGATGATATGCCTCTCTTAATGGAATGTGAGAAAAAAGGATTAATCAAACTTAGAAACAAACAGGAATTATGAAAAGAGAATTAACACCTGAGAATATTCAGGAACTGAAAGAAAATCAAATATTCGTTTTTGGAAGCAATATGAACGGCAATCACACCGGAGGTGCAGCTAGATTGGCAGTTGAGAAGTTTGGTGCAATTATGGGGCAGGCAGAAGGAATACAAGGTCAGTCCTATGCCATTCCTACGCTGGACAAGGATATGCAGAAAGTTACCGAAGAAGAACTGGTCGTATTTTTAGGGAACTTCGGGAATTACGCTAACGAGCATTCGGAAAAGGAATTCCTCCTAACTGCCATTGGCACCGGGATAGCCGGATTTGACGCCAGCTACATGGCGTACATGGTACTTAGGGCAAACCTGCCGGATAACGTTACCTTACCAAAGGAATTTGTCAAAATCAAAGGGTACAAAGGTTTTAACCCCGATATGACATGTAGGGATTTCCAATACGAAGAAGGTAAGGACTATGAAGAAACAGGCGATATAAGAGCTTGCGGTAACGGATTTCACTTCTGCCTCCATCCATTGGACGTGTTCGGTTACTATCCACCTGCCGAAGTTGGTATGAATAAGTTTCACGAGGTTGAGGGAACTGGCGATATGGACGTAGATACGGATGATACGAAAATTGCTTGCTCAAAAATCCACATAGGAGCTGAACTAAGTATTAAGAGTATTGTAGACGCAGCCGTTAAGTTTACGTTTGAAAAATGCAAGTGGAAGAAGGGTAAGACAGCCACCGGCCACTATGGTGCAGCATCAGCCACCGGCGACTATGGTGCAGCGTCAGCCACCGGCTACCGAGGTGCAGCGTCAGCCACCGGCTACCAAGGTGCAGCGTCAGCCACCGGCGACCAAGGTGCAGCGTCAGCCACCGGCGACCAAGGTGCAGCGTCAGCCACCGGCTACCGAGGTGCAGCATCAGCCACCGGCAAGGATAGCATTGCTCTTGCTGCCGGATACGGGTGTAAGGCTAAGGGAGCTATATGTTGCTGGATAGTCCTCGCAGAACGTGGAGAATGGAACGGTAATACCTACCCGATTAAGGAGGTCAAGGCGTTTGAAGTTGACGGGGAAAAGGTTAAGGCTGACACATGGTATATGCTAGTCAATGGACAGCTTAAGGAGGTTTAGTGGAAGTAATATAATTAAAATAGAGAAAGAAATGAAGCAAAGTAAATTGACTCATGGCTCTCTGTTTAGTGGCATTGGCGGCTTTGAATTAGGAGCTGAAATGGCAGGGATTGACACTTTGTGGAATTGTGAGATTGAAAAATTTCAAGGTGAAATATTAAAAAACAAATTTCCTCATGCAGAAAGATACACAGATATTACAAAAACAACCGGACTCCGATATGTGGACATCATTAGTGGAGGATTTCCGTGTCAAGACATCAGCGTTGCCGGAAAGCGTGAAGGTATTAAAGGGAAACGATCCGGCTTATGGAGTGAGATGTATAGAATTGTACGGGAGGTTAGACCTAAGTACGTCATCATTGAAAATTCGCCAGCTCTCGTTATTTCCGGTTTCGAACAAGTCTTATGCGATCTTTCCAAAAGCGGGTATGATGCGGAATGGCAATGTATATCAAACTACGCTTTTGGATACCCGCACAAAAGGGAAAGACTTTACCTTATTGCCTACCCCAACGAAATCGGATTACAAAGCGACGTATGCAAATGTAGAAGCATTAACTCGATATTTAAACAGTGGACATCAGATACGAGTGTCGGATATACTTGTGCAAAAAGGATTCTTGAAATCCCAGCGCATAGCACTGTTAGAAATGATGATGGGTTTCCCAATTGGTCACACAGAGTTGGGAGTATCGGCAATGTGGTAAATCCAACAGTGGCAAAGTATTTATTCGAGTGTATTAAGATATTCGATAAACAATTAGAGTAAAACAGATCAGGAATGAATACACAATTTGAACGGTCAGCATGCGCTACCGATGAATGGTATACGCCGAAGGAGATTATAGATGCGTTGGGTGAATTTGATTTAGATCCGTGTGCCCCGGTCAACCCACTATGGCAAACAGCTAAGGTGATGTATGATAAAAACGTCGATGGGTTAAAACAGGAATGGAAAGGCCGTGTATGGCTAAACCCACCTTATTCCCGACCTCTAATTGAAAAATTCATCAGCAGAATGGCAGAGCATGGAAACGGTATCGCTTTACTCTTCAATCGTTGCGACTCAAAAATGTTTCAAGACATAATTTTTGAAAAAGCAACGGCGATGAAGTTTTTGCGCAATAGGATTCGTTTCTTTCGCCCGGACGGGACTCGTGGAGATTCGCCCGGTTGTGGTAGTATCCTTATTGCTTTTGGCGAAAACAACGCGGAAATATTAAGAGACTGTGATATAGCAGGTAAGTATGTTAGAATCAATTAGAATGACACAAAAAAGATGAATAAGGAAGAATTTTTGAGCAAAAGAGATGCCATCGATTTAACGCTAAAAGAATTGAACGGCAAAAAGGAACAGTTGGAAAAGGAATACATTGAATCCAACCAAGGACTTCCTGTTGGAAGCAAGATCTGTATAACGGTCCCGGCTCATGAAAGGTTTTCTCTTTTGAGAAATGAAAGGATATTGCTCCCCGAAGTGAAGAAGTTAGCCTATATTGCAGATTATGAGATTGATGATAACGGAGAGGTTGTTCCCTCTTTAAGACAGTTGGATTGCAATGGGGGTATGTCAGAAATGCCTTTATATGTTAATTTTAAAAAGGTTATAATTGAATTAGCGTAAATTATGAAACAGAAGTTAGAAGAAGCAGCAAAGGAATATTACGAAAGATACAAAATTCATTTGGCAAAAGATATATTCAGACCAAGAGTAGTAGATATTTTCAAATCCGGTGCAGAATGGCAATCAAAGCAATCTCCTTGGATAAGTGTTAAGGAACGGTTGCCGGAAGAAGGACAAAAAGTTTTTGTTTTGACAATGTGTTGTGGTGTATCACGTATTCTAATTGAAAGGTTTTGCAAAACAAGTGCTTTTGATAAAGATAATAGATGGGTTTTTGGAAACAGTATCGTGTTGGCCTGGTTTCCTATTCCGTCTTTTGATGAGATACTCGAAGCCAACAAGGATGTATTGGAGCGGATTAAAGAGAAAGGAGATTGATTATGAAAGAACTTATTGACTATTTGAATCAATCCGGATTAACGGGATTAGTACGTACATATATGATTGCCGTAGGTATTTTATCTGTCATTGTATTTATTGTGACAATATATATGATTATTAAAATGTCACGTGCTCTTAATGGTAGGAAAAAATCTATGTTGGATTTTCAACGTAGATGCAAAAAAGGGAAAAAATAACTTGTAACAGTTTAGATATGAAACAGACAACCATTCTCGAATTTAAATATTGGCTCCGGATACATGGCTACCGATTAAAGTGGTTCGGTACTGGAACAAAAAACAATCCAATCAAAATTAAATCAAGGGAAAAAAGAAATAAATAATCATGAATAATGATCGCCAAAAAATATTAGCTGATTACGTCTCTTACTTGTTTACAACAAGAAGGACCTATGATACCATCGGTAAATACATCAAGTATGTAACTGATTTTCTTGAAAGTGCTGAAGATATTAATCGTCGTAGTTATATGGCTTATAAGCGTGAGAATGCCAATATTGGGGCACGTTATCCATTGATGAGTGAAGCCATTTGTGATTTATTACACCATCTTAAAATCGGATATAACCGTAAGGACCAGAAGATAAAGACATTAGAAAGGCTTGATGCCATTTCGGAGAAGAATAGAAGACTATTGAATGATTTTATTGTATGGTTGACTGATAGTAATGATTATTCACCGCATACAGTGGATATTTATCATACATCTATGAAGCAATTTTTTGCATACGCCAACGTTATAAACATGGAAAACTGCAAGAGGTTTATACGGACTTTAGAAGAGAAATCATTATCCCCACAGACCATCCGTCTACGTATTACCGCTTTGGAAAAATTTTCAAAATGGATGAAAAAGCCGATAGAGCTTAAGCGACCTAAGCTTAAGCGCAAACTTGATGTAAACAATGTTCCGACTGAAGATGAGTATAACAGGTTATTGAACTATCTTAAGGAGAAAAGCAATAAGGATTACTATTTCTTCGTTAAAGTTTTGGGAACAACGGGTGCTCGCCTGTCAGAATTCCAGCAGTTCACATGGGAAGATATCATATCCGGGGAAGTGACATTAAGAGGAAAGGGTAACAAGTACAGACGTTTTTTCTTTCAAAAGCAATTGCAGCAGGAAGCGAAGGCTTATGCTAAGGAACATGGTAAGACTGGGATTTTTGCGGTAGGGAGATTCGGACCGATTACACAGCGGGGCTTTTCCCAAAACTTGAAAGCATGGGGGAAACATTGCGGCATTGATTCAAAGAAGATGCACGCACACGCCTTTCGCCATTTTTTCGCTAAGATGTTCCTGAAAAAAAACAAAGATGTAATTCAACTCGCTGACCTTTTAGGCCATGGGAGTGTAGACACAACTAGAATTTATTTACAGAAAAGTTATGACGAACAAAAAAAAGATTTTAATCGAAACGTTACATGGTAGTGTAGCACAGCTCAATGAGCTGTCAGCTATGACCGAAGGGATAGACATCTATGATGCTACCGGGCATGTTGATACAAATTTTCTTATAGAGACGCTATCTTGCGTCAATGCCTTCATGGACGCAAGCAACATAGTTGTCCAAAGGATATCTTCGTTGCTAGCTCCGGATGGCTCAATAAGCAAAAAAAAGGAGCAGGCTGATGAAGGTAAGAAATGGAGTGTGGAAGAGATATTGAAACATTGTACTCTTGAGAACAATATCCTCAAACTTCCTAAGGTTCAATTCAATAAAAAATCTTATGCCGAAGCAAAGAAGTGGATAGAAGAAGCCGGCGGCTCATGGCAAGGTGGGAAGATACAGGGTTTCACATTCCCGTTTAATCCGGAACGTGTGTTTTCCATACTGAAAGAGGGTAAACGGTGTAACCTACAGCAAGATTACCAGTTCTTTGAAACTCCGGCCGATGTTGCTGACTGGCTGGTTATGCTTGCCGGAGGGATACATGAGGATGATACGGTACTGGAGCCGAGTGCTGGGCGTGGCGCGCTTATAAAAGCAATCCACCGGGCTTGTCCTTCTGTAATGGTTGAATGTTATGAGCTGATGCCGGAAAACAGAGAATTTCTTCATACCCTTAGCAACGTAATATTGCTTGATGAAGATTTTACCAAGGACAGTGTAGGTAGTTATGCTAAGATAATTGCAAATCCTCCGTTTTCCGGTAATCAGGATATAGAGCATGTCAAGCTTATGTATGAGCGTTTGGAAGAAGGCGGCACGCTTGCAGCAATAACCAGCCAACACTGGAGATTCGCTTCGGAAAAGAAATGTATTGATTTCCGCAACTGGCTGAAAGAAGTACATGGAGAGGTGTTTGAAATCAGCGCAGGCGAGTTTAAAGAGAGTGGCACATCTATTAGTACAATGGCGGTAGTTATAAAAAAATAATTCAAACCAAAATCAGATATGAAACAGAAGTTAGAAGAAGCAGTAAGAGAATATGCAGAATCAGTAATTGATTCATTCGGAACAAACGGAGTTCCAAATGGCGTTTCCGATATTAAGGAAATGATTGCTCTTGGTTTTGAAAATGGCACATCATGGCTTTCAAGCCAGATTAAATCTATCATCCTGGATGATACGTTGACAGATGGGGAAGTCATAGATAACATTAGTGAGCTATTGAACCAACAAGGATGTATTGGAGCGGATTAAAGAGAAAGGAGATTGATTATGAAAGAACTTATTGACTATTTGAATCAATCCGGATTAACGGGATTAGTACGTACATATATGATTGCCGTAGGTATTTCATCTGTCATTGTATTTATTTTGATAATATATATGATCATTAAAATGTCACGTACTCTTAATGGTAGGAAAAAATTTATGTTGGATTTTCAACGTAGACGCAAAAAGGGAAAACATTTTACTTGTAACAAGTTAGATATGAAAAAAGTAACGATAATATGTGATGCATGCGGAAGAGAGATACAGCCATCGTATTTCCGCAGCGCAAGATTGGATTTCAAGGTGGATAAATGGGATGGTGGCTCTGTTGGTGGAAGGGAAGATATATTCATCCAAGAAGCCGACTTATGCTCGGAATGCGCCCATAAGTTACAGAAATTTATAGAGAACGAATTGAACATTCAACCACATCACCCTAATTAGGAAGTAATGGATGAGGTGTTAATTAATACATATATGTTATGGGAAAAGATAGACGATTGGTAGTAAGAATAGATGATCGGACATCAATGTTACTTAATGAACTTACTGGGATAACCGGTATTAAAACGTCAGTAATCGTACGTGGAATGGTTATGCGTTGTATTGAAGAGTTGATTGATAAATCAGGCAATTGGAAGATAAATAATGAGAAAAATCAAAATCGGGAAGGCTGACAATGGAGTTATGACTCTATTGGCGCGTAATTATTCCAAATTAAAAAACTTATGTGGCTATCGGGACTATGGGTGCTTTTGCTCTAAAAGTTACGAAGACATATTCCAAGATACAGTTATTTATGTCTCTCAGGACAAGAGAGCTGTAGGTATGCCAGAGGATGAATTGGTTAATTATTTTTGCTTCCGATTTAAAATGATACTATTTCAAACGATAAACGATAACAAAGAATTAAAAGAGATTGCTTATGCCGACTATAGAAAAAACGAAGAAAGTTGCTCAGAAAGCGAGTAATATGTATGATGTTGAGCGCAGAAAGATATACAATACGAGCCGCTGGAAGAGACTCAGGAAAAGAAAGTTTTCCATCAATCCTTTATGCGAGATGTGCTTAAAGGAGGGGAAGACAACCCTGGCGGAAGATATACATCACATACAGTCATTCATGCAGACAGAGGATAGATGGGAACGTATGGCTCTTGCGTATGATATTGGTAATCTGATGAGTTTGTGTAAAAAGCATCATCAGATGATTCATAACCAAAAACATTCAGGGGTTTAAGATGTCCGATTTCATTAGTGGTGCGCCTCAACCGGGGGAAGATGCTTTAATCGTTCTTTCCTCGGTTTTCTTATTCCGCCATATCTTGCCTTGCGGAGCATCTTCGTCAGCAAAGTAAATTGTCTTCAATGAGGCTGCGTTGATAAAAGGTGATGGGGGTTAATCGGTGGATAGGCACGGAAGGGATAGGGGGATCTTTTTTTATTTGCATCGCTGCTGCCAACCTCGCCCAACCCTTCTTCACACGCACGGAGCTTTTTCAAATTTTGAATTTGTTAAATTATTAACAAATAAAAGCGTGTATGCCAATATTGCGGTTTTATAAAAAAGATATATGGTAAAGTTTGCTATGCCCAATGGTTTATCCGATGAGGCTCAAAAATTTATGAAAGATGTAGTTAAGGAACTAAATGCGAGAAAGGCAATTCAAAACATAGACCTTGGCGCATTACGAATGTTGGCTACCAGTTATGAGATGTATCTTCGCGCAACGCAACAGTTGCTGGAAGAAGGGCCCGTAATCATGATTAAGTATGAAAAGGCAGCTCACCCGGCTCAGAATATTGCGACAAAGAATTATGCGCAAGTCATGAAGATTATGACTGAATATGGATTAACCATCAAGAGTAGGGGGAATATAAAAGCAATGAAATCGGATAATGAAGAAAAATCCCCATTGGAAGAGTTTATTAGAAGAGGTGCAAGATCTAAGAAATGAAGGAATATTACCAGTATGCAGCAGATGTTCGTGACGGAAAGGTATTGGTTGGTGAATATGTCAAATTGGCTGTGGAAAGGTTCTACTGTCTCTTTGAGAGGGAAGATGTTGAATTTAGAGAAGAGATGGTAGATTATGCCATTGATTTTATTGCGTTGCTAAAGCATTATACAGGTAGACATGCCGGGAAGTCATTTATTTTACTTCCGTGGCAAAAATTTGCGGTTGCTAACATATACGGTTTTTACAAAAAAGACGAAAACGGGGAATGGAACCGTCTTACATCGTTTGTTTATATAGAGATGGCGCGAAAGAATGGAAAATCTGCATTTGCAGCTGCTCTTTGTTTATATCATTTAATAGCGGATGGAGAGGCCAACGCAGAGGTATATTTGGCAGCGAATTCCAAGGATCAGGCAAAAGTAAGTTTTAAGATGTGTCGAAACTTTGTATCAGGGCTTGATCCTAAACACAAGTATTTAGAATCATTTAGAGATCAGATAAATTTTGATAAGACATTATCGTTCATGAAGGTTCTTGCAGCGGATTCGTCAAAATTGGACGGGCCTAACCCTTCAATGTTTCTTCTTGACGAATACCATGCAGCGAAGAATTCAGGACTAAAGGATGTTCTTCAATCCGGGCAAGGTATGCGCGATGATCCGATGGGTATCATTATAACTACTGCCGGTTTTGACAAGTTAGGACCTTGTTACCAATACCGGGAAATGTGTACAGAAATTCTTAAGGGGTTGAAAACGGATGATACAATATTTGCCTTGATTTATTCGTTGGATGAAGGTGACGATTGGAAGGATGAATCTGTATGGGGGAAGAGCAATCCTAATTTGGGCGTCACTGTAAAAACTAAGTATTTACGCGAGCAGGTTCAGAAGGCAATCAACTCTCCGTCAGAAGAGGTTGGTATAAAAACGAAGAATATCAATATGTGGTGTGATGCAGAAACTGTATGGATACCGGAGCATTATATATTAAGTTCTTCTTCTGATGTGAATTTTGAAGACTTTAGAGATATGGATTGCTACGCAGGCATTGACCTTTCCAGTACGAGCGATTTGACCTGTGCAGCATTCATGTTCCCGACCGAGAATAGATATTACTTCAAGGTTAAGTACTACTTGCCCGAAATGGCTTTGCGCGAAAAAAGATTTAAAGAGCTTTACGGGGAATGGAGAAGGAAGGGTTTAATTACAATTACACCGGGGAATGTAACGGACTATGATTATATTTTAAACGATATACTAGATATAAGAGATAAGGTATATATTCAGAAGATAGCTTATGATGCATGGAATGCCACACAATTTGTGATTAACGCCCAAGAGAAAGGATTGCCTATGCAGGAGTTTAGTCAGGCATTAGGCAATTTCAATCGTCCGACAAAAGAGATGGAACGATTGATGTTATCAGGAAGGGCGGTTGTTGATAATAATGTAATAAATCGCCATTGTTTTAGAAATGTCGTGATGGCGCGTGACAGGAATGGGAATACTAAGCCAAGCAAGCAATTTGAAGAAAAAAAGATAGATGGTGTGATTGGAATGCTTGAAGCTCTAGGCGTTTATCTGATGTCTCCGAGATATGGAGAGTTTTATTAGTTGTCATACATTTATAAGGTTTGTAATGAGATTTGATTTGGTTTTCATGATATGTAAAGGAGATGGTTCGCGAGAATAGTCTTCTTTTTCTGTTTTGTCATACAAAGTTTTGGTTAGTGATATAATCAAAATTGAAAAATTATGAAAACAAATCAGGTTATGATTCGTCCGATGGGTGAGTTTAAAGTAACCCAACGAACAAAAGATGCATTTTTCAATGCGACGGATTTATTAAAACAGTGGAATCAATTAAAAGGTATGAAGAAAGAAGTTAATGACTACTTCGATTTGTCTTCTACTAAAGAGTTCATTTACACTATAATGGAAAGGGAAAATTATGATAGGGGTAATTACCCCTATCATAAATCAAGGGCAAATAAGGGTGATAATGCTGGTACATGGATGCATCCACTGCTTTTTATTGATTTTGCAATGTGGATAAATCCCTCATTTAAATATGATGTTCTCAAATTCGTATATGACGAAATGATAAAATTTCGCAATCTTGCCGGTGATGCATATCCTAGAATGTGTGCAGCGGTTTACACTATTCTTCCAAAGGGCTTATTCAATCAGAAAGTTAGGGATTTGGCAAAATCACTTAATATTATTGTTTATGGAAAACATGAATCAGAGATGCGTAATAAAGTTGGTGATGAGGCTAAGATACGTGAGTTATACGAGTTAGAGCAGCAGATAGCCCAATGGATTGAGCTTGGTTTTATCAAAAACTATCAGGAATTGAAACAGGCATTAACGAAAGTGTATTATCAGAGACACCCTGATATTCTACCCATGTAGATAACTTCTTGGGAAATGGCACTTAAAAATAACCCATAAATATAAATCTGAAATTCGCGGATTCGGTTCGTGAGAATAGAATCCTTTGTATGACAAAAAAAAGGTTATCTGATAAAAGTGGATAAATGAAAGTATTTGGTTTAGAAATAAGAAGAGCGTCAAAAGTAGAGACTTCTCGTGTAACTGCATGGAGTTATACAGGAGGAAGAACGATATTGCAAAGCAGAAGCAAGCCTATGCTCCTCTCTACCGTATATCGTTGTGTTGATTTGATTTCGGACAGTGTTGCAGTGCTGCCTTTGAAAACGTATGAATTAGATGGTGATGGTTTCAAGAAGGAGGCAAAATCCCATCCGGTATATTATTTGCTTGATATGGAGCCAAATGAAGACATGACTCGCTATGTTTTCTTCAAGACAATTATGGCCTCTGTTTTGCTGACCGGGAATGGATATGCTTATATCGAGCGTGATAATAACCTGAATGTACTTCAATTGATTTACTTGCCTTCATCACAGGTAAGCATTGTATGGATACAGGACAAGAGAGGGATAATGCGTAAGCGTTACCAGGTTGTTGGGTTTAAAGAGCTGGTCGAGCCAAGGGATATGATTCACGTGTTGAATTTTTCCTATGATGGTATCATAGGCGTCTCAACCTTGGAACATGCGCGTCAGACGCTTGATATATCTACTAGTGCGGAGGAACATGCTGCGGGTTTTTTCAAGTCGGGCGGTAGTGTAGCCGGTATATTGACTGTGGAGTCGGGAAGAGTAGATAAAAAGCAGAAGGATCAGATTTACCAAACATGGGAAGAACGTACTAATCCGGTGACAGGGCATCCTAATGGAATAGCTGTGTTAGAGGGTAATATGAAGTATCAGCCTATATCTATTAGTCCTAGGGATAGTCAGTTTATAGAAAGCAGACAATTCCAGGTGATTGACATGTGCCGGTTTTTCTCTGTTTCCCCTGTTAAGGCATTTGATTTGTCGAAATCAAGTTATTCAACAGTTGAGGCTACTCAACTTCAGTATCTAACGGATACCGTGTTGGCTGTTATTACCAAGATAGAATTGGAAATTAATCGAAAAGTATTTCTTCCGTCAGAAAGAGGACGTATTATTGCAGAGTTCGATACATCCGCCATTTTGCGTGCAGATATGACGTCAGAAGCAACTTATAATCGGGAAATGTGCAATGCCGGCGCAATAACACCCAATGAAATTAGGCGAAAACATGGGTTGTCAAAATTACCGGATGGGGATAATGCGTTTATTCAGGTGAATATGCAGACATTAAGCAATGCTGTTAAAGGGAATGGCATACAAGAGCCGGAACAGAATGCAAACCTTGGTAAAGTTGTAGAAAAAAATGTCGGAAAAGAATGATCTTTCTTGTTTTGTCATACAATTCTTTGGTTAGTGATAAAAGTTACAGGAATGGACGAAAAAAAAGAAATAAGAAATACGGCTTATCAGGTTCAAGTAACCGGAGAAAGCGAGGAAAAGCGCACGGTTGAAGGGTATGCTGTTCTTTTTAACACTCCATCGGACGGGTTATATTTCGAGGAGGTTATAGAGCGAGGTGCTTTGGATGGGGTTTTGGAGAAAAGCGATGTTTTTGCGTTGCTGAATCACTCCCAAAATCGTGGTATTTTGGCTAGGAGCAATGGTGGAAACGGTTCCTTAGTTTTAAAGGTGGACGAAAAGGGATTAAAGTATCGTTTTGAGGCTCCTAAGACAGCACTGGGTGAAGAACTGTTGGAGAATATAAGGAGGGGGGAGATATCAGCCAGTTCATTTTGCTTCGATGTGGAAAAAGACACATGGGAGAAAAAAAGTGATAATACATGGAAGCGTACGGTCCATAAGATTGGAAATCTGTACGATGTTTCTCCTGTATACAATGCCGCATATAGTAAAACCTCAGTTTATATGAGGGGGAAAGAGTTAGCAGAAGAAGAACTGCTTAAAAAAGCAACCATACCCGATGAGTATTACCGTAACATAGAAAAAACATTTAATATTTAATTTTTATGGCAAAAGAAAAAAGTATCACCGAATTAAAGGACGAAAAAAAGCAATTGCAATCTCGTTCAAAGGAAATCATTGCGAAGGCAAAAGGTGAGCAGAGACAGTTTACAGCTGAGGAGAATGAAGAACTGGGCGCAAATCAGGTTCGCATGGCTGAAATTAACATTGAAATTGATGAAAAGGAGCTTGAAAATCGTAGTAGCCATGTGTTTGGTCCCCGGCAATCTATTGAACAGTTCTCACTTCGTCGCGCGATTTTGGCACAAATGAACAAAACCGAACAGAGAGATAGTGAGGCGGCTGTCATTGAAGAAGCGACTAAACTTCACCGTTCTGTAGCAGCTACTACAGAAGACAGCGGTGAGTTAATCATCCCTTTAAGTTACGCAAAACGCGCAGCGTATACGGCGGCTACAGAGAAAGCAACCGGTGTTGTTATCGATGAAGAACAGCAGGAGTTGCTTCTTCCGTTGGAATCTAACCTTGTGCTTTCGCAAGCAGGTGTGCGTATGATGACGGGGTTAGTGGGGAATATATATTGGCCGGAACATTCTGCTACTAATGTATTTTGGGAAGGCGAGAATGAGGAGGCAAAAGATGGTGCCGGGGCGTTTAAAAAAGGCAATCTGTTTACTCCTAAGAGATTGACCGCATACGTTGACCTGTCAAAACAGCTGCTTATCCAGGAAAATAGAGACGTGGAAGGATTGATTCGTCAATTAATGGCAATTGCTATTGCTCAAAAAATCGAGAAAACAGCATTTGCGAAAGACATTCATGCCGATAATGCTCCTGATGGTATATTCCAGGAAGCTAATGTTAGCGAAACGATAAAAGGTGATATGTCATGGGGGCAGATTGTTGCTATGGAAACGGCAGCGGATGTAAACAATGCATTGTTTGGAAATTTAGCGTATGTTATGAATCCAAGTTTGATTGGAAAAGCCAAAACTAAAGTTAAGGATTCATCAGGTGCAGGAGGCTTCATTTTTGGCAATGACGGTCAAGGGATGCTGAATGGGTATCGTGCATTAAGAACGAATAATATACCTAAAGAATTGGGAGAGGGCAGTGATGAATTTGGCATCGTGTTCGGTAATTGGGCTGATTATTTCTTGGGACAATGGGGTGCTATTGATATGACGGTGGACCCATATACTCAGGCAACTAAAGGATTGGTAAGATTAGTGATTAATTCTTATTGGAATATGGGAATGATTCGTAAGGAGTCATTTACAATTGCATCATTGAAATGATATGGGTAAGTATGTGACTCTGGAGATGGCTAAGATGCACTTGAATATTGAGGATTCGTATACGGATGAGGATTCGTATATCGAATCCTTGATAGAAGTTTCCGAAGCAAAAATCGCCAAGGAGTTGTGCATCACAGTAGAAGAACTTGCTGACTTGGATGATACCGGAGACATTCCGGCTCCATTGAAGCAGGCTATCTTGTTATCTGTCGGGGGATACTATGCTTATAGAGAGGACATAATTACTGTAAAGAGTAATCCATTGGAACAGGGAACTAAGCATATATTGGAACTTTATCGGGATTATAGTTTATGAGAGCCGGGCTATTGCGAGAGATATTAGTATTCAAAGAACTGAGAGAGCATCAGTCTGAAACGGGTTTTGTAGTGAAGGAATACGAAGAAGTGTTTCGCTGCAAAGGATATAGGAGAAAGATGTCATTAGTTGTAGATAAGGGTGGTATCAGTGCAATGGAGCAGTTTATCGGCAGGACTATCGTATTCCAGGTTAGGGCATATCCCATTATTAAGGATTCACAAAGGGTTGTATATATGAATAATATATATGAGATTAAAATGATAGATCCTCAAAGGGATAATACCTTGATTTTAACTCTTGGGAGGGTAGATACGTAACTATGGAGCTAAAAGTAATAGACCGGGAAAATATTAATTATCTTGTCCGAAATTTAGAAGATTTTGAAAAAGATAAGGCAATTCGTAGCGGGTTAAGATCTGCCGCATCTGTTTTTATGCGCAAAGGGAAAACCAACCTTCGGGCAAGGATGCGTAAGACAGGCAAGGTTACGGGCAATTTGGAAAGTTCCTTCACAACGCGTGTAAAGAGACGTAAGTTAGGTGCGTTATCGGGATTCACACAATCGGGTGCTCATGCGCATCTTGTAGACATGGGAACGCGAAAACGTCCTCATCCACTTACCGGCACTTCCGGCATTATGCCTGGCAATAACTTTTGGTCTGATGCGCGTAAATCAGAAGAGGTAAAAGCGACACAATATCTGTACGAAGGCTTGAAAAAAGCAATCCAACGGATTAACGAGAGGAGATAGTTATGAATATGTTTGGAATAACCACGGAAATACGTGGAATACTGTTGGCTTCAGCTTCAATTAAGGATGTTATCGGTCATAAAATATATCCGATAGTGGCTCCTGATGGGACAGATGGCGATTTTATAGTATACCGGCGTGACGGGTATCGGCAAGAATATAGTAAGATGGGGGTTGCTCGACAGATACCTATAGTTTATGTAAGCGTGATTAGTGATAATTATGATAGGAGCAATAAAATTGCCTCATTGATATATTCAGAGCTTGAAGGCAGTTTTAAAAATCCCACAATGACGATTCATCTAGAGGACTCGGCCGAGGATTATGTCGATAACAAGTATGTTCAAGTCCTTCAGTTTTCTATTAGTTCATTGTGAGCAAAGAGGATGCTAATTTTAGCATCCTTTTTTGTTTTGTCATACAAAATTTTGGTTAGTGGTATAACTCAAATTTAAATATTATGGCAGAAAAAAAGTATGATTCAAGCAAGGACATGGTTGTCGGTGATAAGTTGATGTTGTTTGTAGAAGTCACCAAGGAATTGCAGAAAGAGGTGGTTCCGATTGCCTTCGGCACATCGTGTGGCATTGATATTAGTGCAGATACAATTGATACCAGTAACAAGATGTCGGGTAACTGGAAGGAATACCTGACAGGGCAGTTAGGTTATACTGTATCCAGTGAAAGTATGTTGTCTTTAAAAACGGGGCACTTGTCATTCGTGACGTTAAAGGAATTAATGAAGAAGCGCACGCCGATTCCATTTGTAATCGCTAAAACAGAGGAGTCTGAAGGCGATTTTCCTAAAGGGGAAGAGTATGTCAAAGGTAATGCGATTATTACTGCATTGTCAATGAAGGCTGACAATGGGGCGATCTGTACAAGCTCTGTAACGCTTCAAGGTACAGGGCCGTTAGAAGACGGTACCAGTGCATAATTTTAAGTAACAAGGAAGGCGGTTTTACAGACCGCTTTTTTTTAATAAGATATATGGAATTGATTATAATATTGGCTATTAGCTGGATTATACTTCTCCTTTTTTTTATAAGGTGGGTTTTAAAAAGGGAGAAACAGCCGGTTCCGTCTAAAAAAACGATGAAGAATGCTGTTTTTCAGAAATACACTGTAAGAATGGTAATCAGATGGGAACAGCTGATGAAGAAACCTTTCTCCCAGATGGACTACTCATCAAAGGAAGATATAGATGCATTTCTCTACGTGATGAATGTAGATAGTACTCCTTATACGTTTGAGGTATTTAGGACAGCATTGGAAAATGATGGAATTTTCAAGGATATGATGTTGAGGCTTGAGAAGGCAATGGGTATAATGGCTCAGTTTCAAAAGGATAAAGTAGCTGATGATGTACCATCGGATGCGACCTTGTCGTGTAGTATTGGTGAGATAGTATCTATGTTGGTAATGGGTGGGTTAGACGCTCATTATGCGACTGAGGAAATGTCATTATGTGATCTGCCATTGTATATAGAGGCTTATGAAAAAAAACGTAAGGAAGAGATGGAAAGTGCCAGGCTATGGACTTACATATCAATACTTCCTCATATAGATGGAAAGAAGATTTCTTCTCCCCGGGAATTATACCCATTTCCTTGGGAGATGGAAGAGTTAAAGCGTAAGGCCAGGAAAGAAATAGAGGAAAATGAAGAGCAATTGCGAAAATTCCTCAATGGTGAATTATTTGACATGAATAAAATAAATTGGAAGAGTAAATCTGATTAATATGGCAGGCAAACTATCGTTTTCAATAGCAATTAATTTTCTGACAGAAAATTTTAAAAAAGGTACAAATCAGATAAAAGCCGGATTCCAAGCAATGCAGGCTCAAATCTTAACTTTTGCTGCCGCTCTAGGCGCAGGAGGGATAGGATTGTCTAATCTTGTAACTAAATTTATAGAGGTCGCTAAATCAACTAATAGAGTGACTACGGCGTTGAAGAACGTATCGGGGTCAATGGCTGTGTTTGCAGACAATCAGCGTTATTTATTGGATTTGGCAAAAAAATACGGATTGGAGATAAACGCACTTACCGGAAACTATGCGAAGTTTACTGCGGCTGCAAGTATCTCAGGAATGTCTATGCAGGAGCAGAGAAAGATATTTGAGTCACTATCAAGAGCTGCAACAGCTTTTGGTATGAGTGCTGACGATAGTAATGGCGTTTTTTTAGCCTTGTCTCAGATGATGAGTAAAGGGAAGATTAGCTCAGAGGAATTGCGTTTGCAAATAGGAGAGAGATTGCCCATTGCTTTACAGGCTATGGCAAAAGCAGCCGGTACAAGTGTAGCAGGACTCGATAAGCTGATGAAAGAAGGGAAACTGTTAAGCGCAGAGGTATTACCGAAGTTTGCAGATGCGTTAAACGAGATGATTCCCAATGTGGATACAGATAATTTGGAAACCTCATTAAACCAGTTGCAAAATGCATTCACAAAGCTGGTTAATGAGACAGATATTCAAGGGAAATACAAAGGTCTAATAGATTGGCTTACCGGGTATGTAAAGAAAGCGACAGATAATATTCAGAGTGTTATTACCTATGTGGTTGCAGCTATTGCTGTTTTGGTGACAAGTCGGCTTGTTAATAAATTGATTGTATCTTTTCAAAAGACGGAATTAGCCGCAAAAGCAGCTGCGAGGCGAGCCGCAAAAGCAGCCGGTCAGTCATTCGATGAAGTAGCTTGGAGGTCTCAAAAAGCATCCTCTACGATGAAAGCCATGTTTTCCAATGCGGCAAAATCTGTCAAGATAGCATTGGCATCTATTGCCCCAACTGCGATTATAGGAGCAATTGGTGCTATCACAGCTAAATTAGTTAATGTATATAAAGAGGGAAGTAGAATTAAAAATCTATTTAGCTCCTTTAAAAAGGAAATAGCTACAATCGATTTTGCGTCTGATGAGGCTAATTCTTTATCTAAATTATATGGAATAGCAGGGGATATAAACAGAACGATTAAAGAAAGACAGGGAGCATTGAATGATATAAATTCAATGTTGGGAACTAATTACAGCATAGATGGAAAAACACTAAAAATAAATGGGGATATAAATAAAAAAATAGCAGAAAGAATAGAATTGCTTAAGGCTGTTAACGAATTTGATTATAGACAAAGAAAACAACAAGAATTAAAAGATCGACAATATGAACTAGCCGGTAACATAACAGAAAACTTACAGACAGCAAGGGGCAACGATAATTGGGCGGATTTGTGGGAAGGTCCCGCGGGACTGAAAACCATTTGGAATAATATACCATTAATAGGATCGCATTCAGATGCGAACATGCAGAAGGATGAACTCGCCCAAATAGAAAAAATGATTGATTACAATCAAAAGCAGATGGATGCTGCGATGGCTGTAATTAATAGAATGGGCGGAAGAAATCAACTGGCAAATTCATCTACTGCGGGGACAGGAAATATTGTTGGTGCCGGTAGCAATGATAAAAAAACACCGTTGCAAAAATTGGAAGAAAAGTCAGCCAAGGAATTATCGGAGTTGGAAGCAAAATTTAAGATTGGCTCTCTTTCTCAGGCTGAATACAACAAGGCGTTGGCAGAGTTGAATATAAAGTTATATGCTGAGGCTAGTGGGTCAAATGACCGGAAGGTATTAGAAAGTGAATTTTACAAGGTAAGACAAGAGGCGGCACGTCAGGCGGTAGATCAGATGGGGCAATTAAAAGCCGCGATCGAGTTGGAAAAAATTCAAAAAGAATATTCCGCATCCTTGGAAAAATTAAAGGCTCAAAAAGAGAATGGTATACTGACAGAGGAACAATATAAATCCGAATTGCAAAGGCTTGCTGTAGAAACCGCTCGCACTGCCGGAGCGATTAAAGATATAGGGATAGAAGGGAAGGCATTCGTTGCAGCAATGCAGGCAACAGCTCAAACTATGAGTACCCCTGTTAAGGTAAAAGAGAGGGATACGACCTTTGATTACAAAAAAAACGCAGTAGATATTGCTTCGGAAAAGCTGGATTTGGCAAAAGAATACGCGAAAGATTTGCAGGAAGAGTTTCAGAAAGCGGGAAAAACATTAGATGATGAGTTGGCTAAGTCTATGGCCGGTGTTCCTGATTTGGAGCAGGCATTAAAAATAGCTCAGGTGAGGCAGGATATTAAAGACTTAAGTAAGGAGTTAAGAGAGGGTATCTATTCAGGAGTAAAGAATATTGCATCAAGTGCGGATAGAATGGTAAATGCATTTTCACAAATGCAAGACGTATTGGGGGATGAGGATGCAACTGCTTGGGAAAAAGTGATGGCGGTATGGAATACCATGATAAATACGGTAGACAGCATAATGAGTGTTGTCCAAACCATAGAAAACATATCGGAAGTGGCGAAAAAATTAAGTGGTGCAAAAGAAGAGAATGCAAGTGCTGAAGAAGAAGCACTGGGAATCATTGGCACAAAAGCAGCAGAAGTTGCGGCAAATGAAGCTGCCGCGGCTATAGAGATAGCTACGAGTAAGGCTAAAACTCAAGCTGCCACAACAGAAATGGCGGCAAAGTCGACAGCAGCGTATGCATCCATTCCGTTTGCCGGCGTAGGACTTGCTGCCGGTCAGATAGCAGCGATGCAATCGCTGATCACGGCAGCATCTAATGTCCCTCAGTTCGCCAATGGTGGTATTGTCTCAGGACGCACATTAGCCGAGGTTGGCGAATATCCGGGGGCAAGCAGCAATCCGGAGGTCATTGCTCCGTTAAGCAAGCTGAAAGATATGATAGGGGGAGGTTCTGTCAGCCGGATAAAGGTGGAGGTTGGCGGAAGGGCGGTGATAAGGGGAAGTGATGCCTGGTTGCAGATTTCCAATCACGCAAAAAAAATCGGTAAGAAATTTCCATAAATAGATATTATGCAAAAATATAGAATTCCATTTTTTAACTACGATGGAGAGCGTTTGGAAATTATAATTTCCGCAAAAGACTATAGTGGGGAAACAGTAGAATTAAGAGCTGCTCCATCGGCATTTGTCGTTACAGGAGATGATGAGGAATTCATTTACAAGCCCATAAGGACATCTACGGCCTCTGTATCCATTAATGCAGAAACTTTGCTATTGGACCTGTTTAGCATAGATAATCAATATGCTTCGGTGAAATTGTACAAGGATAGTAGGTTGCTATGGACAGGATATATCACCCCCGAGCAATTCACGCAATCTTATGCACCTGTAGTGGATGCCATAGAGATTGACTGCGTCAGTGCCATAGCCACACTTGAAAACATTAAGTATGAGCAGCAGACAGAGTCGGGATTCATCACCGCAATGGAGTTGCTAAGATACCTTATATCTTCCGCCCATGGCGGCTATGAGTCCGTATATATCCCTTATGTATATGCGTCTTCCTCCGCTGCTTACTCTTCGGGCGAGAACGTATTGGATAAACTCAGATTCGCGGAAGAGAACTTCACCTCAGATGAATTGATGCTGGATGAAGTATTGACCTACCTCATGCAGTTCTTTTCGTGGACGCTGTATGATTACGAAGGCAGCCTGTATATTATCGATGCGGACTATACCGGTCAGTATCGGAAGTATAATGAGGCATTGACATCTTATACAATGGTGTCGGTGAATGATGCCACATTGCAGGATATCGGCTTCGCCGGCAGCGACAACACCATTGACGTTTTGCCCGGTTATAATAAGGTTACGGTCAAAGCTGTCAACAATGTGTTTGAAGACTTGGTGGTTAATGAGGATTACGATTACCTGGAATGGGCGGGCGGTTCGAGTTATAGCGATAAGGATAAGTATGACATCAAGAGGTTTCTGAAACCGAAGGAATGGAAGATGTATTACTACGATCAGAACCGCCACGAAACCATACTGAGTACTAATATTAACGATAACATATTCGGGGCTGTCCTGATGAAGGAAGCGTTGTTCACCGGTGGCGGAGATCCGCCGGGGGATTATAATTGGGCTGACAGCATCCAGATGCGGTCTGCTACGGTAGATGGCGTGATGGTTTTTGACGAATACCAGAAGGAAACCCTGCCTGCCTTTACGATGAGGGGTCCTAATGCGGTCTGGAAGGACGGTGCCATCGGTATATCGGGGAGCATGCGTTTCCTCTCCGACAGCCGCATGAACTATATCTATGACGGTGACATGAATATCTCTGCCAATATCCCTTACGCATGCTCCCTTAAAATCGGGGATAAGTATTGGAACGGCAGTGGATGGCAATCCTCATTCGTCCGGTTTGAGATCGTTTTCGAGACGGACAATATCAAGAACTGGGCGAATGTGAAGAGCACGAAAACGCCCGATATGCCATATAGCGGGCTGTCCGGGCACATCATCACTCTTCCATCGGACGTACCGATCATCGGGGAATTGGAATTCACAATGTACTGTCGCAGGCAGAGGGTCGCTCAGGAAGTCGGTTTTGTCGCATACGGTGCCATTTTAAAGGACTTCCGATTTGACTATAAGAAGAAAGACGGGATCATTGATGAAGGCGAAGATGGTGACCGCTTGTATGAGAATGTGGTTAACGATAAGTTCATGTCCGAACTTGACGAAGTTGAGTTCGGCATAAGCTCTTATAATGCGGACGGGGTTTCCTATAGCAAGGCACTGTTGGGGAGTGACTTCTTGACGGATAACCTGTATTCCGTCATCGAGGATAAACTTGTCAGACCCGAAGAAGCCTTCATCCGAAGGGTGATCAACCGCTATAAGGCAACCCAAATCAAGTTAACGCAGGTAATAAAAAACGATGGTTCTATCCATCCGTTTACCCGGTTGTATGACAAATCAGCGGTTAATAAGAGATTCATGCTGCTAAGCGGTGTATGGGACTATGAGCGGAATAATATTCAATTATCGATGGTAGAAAATGGCTGAGATTAAGATCATATCAAGAGTAATACCGCGTGGCGGGAGTGGAGCTTCTGCGCCTTCGGGTGGAGGGGGATTTTCGGCTCCTGTTGACATATCGGGAAAGCTGGATAAGTCAGTATGGAACTCTGCATTCGAGTTGCACTATGATGATCCTGATGATCCTGAAAAATTGACAAGCATTGGCGCGAAAACTAATTTCTTTTCTGTGGGCGAGATATCCGTGTTTGGGAAAGGCGGCTCTTCCGGCGGTGGAGGTGGTGCCACTACGCTGCACATGCTGGAAGACGTTGATTTGGTGATGCCGATTCCGGACGGGGACGTGTTGACTTATGACGCGGAAAGAGGAAGATGGACCAACAAGAAGGGTGCCGGAGGCATTGACACGAAAGCCATGTGGGAAGAGCTGGGAAAATCGGACATATCTAAAAAAATAGACATTTCCCACATACCGGATTTAGGAGATAAATATATAAGCCTGATAAAGTTAGGAGAGGTTTCTTATGGTCCGGATAAGGGCGTTATCTCCCTTCCTGCCTATCCGACCAAACTGTCGGATCTGAAAGATGATGTCATCGCAGGGAAGTACCTGCCTTTAACGGGTGGGACGATATCGGGAAATCTTGCCGTAACCGGGCATGTCCAAATCGGTAATGCCATGCTGAAATATGACGCGACCAATAATGCCGTATATGTAGAGAAGGATGATGGGTCTATGGTTAATTTCTACGCTACGGGTGACCTTGCTGCGTTCGGTTCGACAACCGGTGGTGGAAGTGGTGCAACCTCATTGGGCATGCTGGACGATGTAGACCTGGTTACTCCTCTATCGGAAGGACAGGTATTGACCTACGACTCAATCAAAAACAAGTGGACGAATAAAAAAGGCGGTGGCGGTTTGGATATAGATGCCATGTGGGATGAGCTTGCCAAGTCTGACACGTCCAAGAGAATCCATTTTTCCCACATACCGGACTTGGGCAGTGTATATGCCAAGCAGGTAAAGCTGGGCACGACTCCTTATAATGTATCCAATGGGGTGATATCTCTTCCTGCGTACCCGACAAAACTGTCCCAATTGGAGGATGATATTGTAACAGGAAAGTATCTGCCTTTGGCAGGCGGGACGATAACAGGCAACCTTGCGATAAACGGAACTACGACTACTAATAATATAGTCCTGAACAAAGCCGGGAATTTTGGTAACAAAATAAACTTCGGTGACGGTGATTACGTATACTTGAAGGAGGCGTCTGATGATTCCTTGACTATCTACGGAAGCAAAAAAATATCCCTTAATGGTTCGGGATTCGGTTACAGTTTCGGTTCTGATGGGCTGATTCCCACATCGGGAAGCAAGAGCCTTGGCGGTGGATGGAATAGCAATATGTGGAGTACTGTTTGGGCGAATAAGGTTGGGTGCACCATAATTGGTAGTGAGCCTGATAATGCTCACGATGGGGGTAGTCCTTGGAATGGTTTATCCTTTGCAGGGAATGACAATTTTGTGCACATGTCGGGATATTACGGTATCGCATTCTACACTTCGGCAGGGCGTGTAGCTCAGTTCCAGTCGGACGGTATTGTTAATATCACGAATCTCTATTGCTACAACAATCTTCAATGCAGAACATCATTCGTAAGCACGATGACAGACCGTTGGCAATTACAATGGCCGATATACTTCAACCCGGACAATGCCGTATTCAGGGCTAACCAATTATCCTTGATGATGCACGACTCCTGTAGACCGATTATTAGCTGGAAGGATACACTGGACGGTGTTGGATGGCAGACAAGATACACCATCGGTACGTATCGACCTAATTACGACACATGGGGAACCATGCTGATAGCAGTGTCGAATGATGATGGAGGGAACAGCCCGGGGATTAGGTTGGAACTCGAGGCTTCTAATAACAGGGCGGTTGTCCAGGGTTCGTTCCTTGCAAGCGGTGAGATTACCGCTTATTCGGACGCCCGCTTAAAATCAAGTATAAAACCGCTACGGAACAGAGGGTTCATCACCCCTGTCAGTTATATCAAGGATGGAAAGGAAAGTATAGGGTTTATCGCACAGGATATGATAGAATTGTATCCTGAGCTGGTGTCTAAAGGCAGTTCGAAAGAACACTACCTGTCCGTGAACTATGCCCAATATACGGCAGTATTGCAGGCTCAGATAATTGAGCTGCACAAAGAGATTGATGATTTGAAACGTAAATTTATAAATTAAAAACTATGGTTACATTATTGATTGTTTCGATTATTCTGTTTGTATCCTATATCGGATATACAGTCGGGATGTATGGTATCCCTGCAAGTATCAGTGACACATACTATCGGCTTGGAAAGAGGGGTTGGCTGTTCACGCTCTTCTGTCTTGCCGAATCTTCCCTGCTGATTGCATCGTTTATCGAAGCCAGCAAGGAAGAATACCAATTCCTGGCGTTCATCGCAAGTGCATCATTGGCGTTTGTCGGCTCGGCTCCCTTGTTCAAGGAGGACTATAACCGCAATATCCATTATGTAAGCGCGGGAATCTGCGCGCTTGCCTCTCTTGTATGGCAAGTGTTGATGAGTTTTTGGTACGTCCCTCTTATAACCTTCCTTGGCGGTGTAATCGTATTGGCATGCCTTAAGTTCAGGAAGCCTGTGTTTTGGATGGAGATGTGTGCCTTTATCTCGACTTATATAACCCTGTTACTGCTCTACTGATATGGCTAATTCGAATAACGTAATTACGTCTCCTGTCAATCTGAGGAGTGACGTTGCTTCCGTTCTTGGGACGTCTGAAACGAATGTGAGCGGGTTATGCACGAGCCATGAGATTAATATGTGGTCAAGATGCAAGCCTGTCCATATTGCCTCTGCTGCTCCTGACAGGAGCATGCCATCTGACGGTGAAGGAGCTTGGTGGAAAGGCTCGATGAGGAATTGCGGCATTAAGCCGCCCCCTGTAGCGTCTTATGAGGAAATCCCCAAGCTGTATACGGGAAACAAGATGAACGGATATATCTATGAGAGACCTTGGGGAGGAAGTGCGAGTCCGTACAGGTTGGCAGATTTCTTGCTGTACAAGCATGATGCGCAACCGCCATTCCATAGCTTCTATTGCGATTCCAAGGCGTCTATGTATGGCTCTATATCGTGCTCTCTTGCTCGAAATGTTACTACCGCAGATAAATCAGGTCCCGGCTCGGTTGAGTTGTCCGACATAGAATCCGCTACCAACCTTGATACATGGTGGTTTGGGGCGATGTTGGTTGACTCGTCCAACAGAATTGTGAGGAAACTGGCTAATGTCAGAGCGGGGGTTACATTAGAGATGCCTGCCAATGGTCTGACACTTGGTCAATACTACGATGTATATCCGTTTTTTTGTATGAATAAGATTGAAAGTATCATCGAGGCGGACAAGGCTAATCTGTTTTTGCCTGTCATGAACTGCTCTCCCGGCAGGGTTAAGTATGTATCGGAAGAAGAAGCGGGTGGTTTGGTAATCAATCTGACAGCCGAATATGTGACTAACTCAATGACCGGGCTTAACACTGCGGTTAAATGGAATCTTAAACTTACGTATTATTCAGTCGGTAGTAAAACGCTTACTAATAATTGGATTACACTAAGGCGTGTGGTTTCGGATGAAGATATGAGCAGGGAAAAATTACAGGATTTCAATCTGATTCAAGACAGAGAGGTTGAAATATTCGGGACATTCACCTTAACTGATTTTCTTGGCGAGTACTACGTATATCTACAGCTTAATACGAACGAGTACACGAAGAAGGCGTTCCCGCTCAAGCTTGACCCGAACCCCGGACCGATACAGTAAAGAATATACTAATCATTAAATTATACAGATATGGAACTGATAAGAAAAAAAGAAAGTATTACAAGGCTTTATGAAAACGGTGAGGTCTCAAACAACACAACCAATGATATCCAATATATCGTATTGGATGGAGATGCTTATGTTGGCACAGCCTCTATCATGCCCACAGGGTTTACCATGACAGTAGGCATGAAAGCTCCCATCGAAGATATAGAGAGTATGCTTAGAAGCATATTGTCTTCCATCCCCAAGGAAGGAGGCGCAAAATGAAAATCAATGAAATCATCAGAAAAATGAGTTTTTTGCAACTCGTGCCGCTGAAATCGGATGAGGGTGCGCCACTTGCCAATAAAACGAAGGTGAAGATTATCTTGAATCTCGTAGCCTACGAAAGGGCAATGGAGAGCTTTAACGAGGATATGCGCGGTATCTATGCCAAGCTGAAACCCGAAGGCTATGACGCCCAAGCCTTCCCACGAGTGAATGAGTTGGAGAAGAAAGAAAACATAAGCAGCGAAGAAAAACAGGAACTTGAGTCGATTAAGCAGAGTGAGGAATACCTCTCTTATGTTGAAATGAAAAAAACATTGATGCGCGAGTTTGAAGAAGCAAGAGAATGCGCTTCGGCAGACAATGACTATACAGTCAGCGAAAGGGCACTCACGGACGATGATTTGGTTTCCATTGCGGAAGTTATACCTTCGGATAAGGAGTTTGCAATCGGGAAAAATGAAGATGGGGAAATCAAGGTTAATGGCATCACCGTATTGGCGGAGATTGGCAGAATGTTTATAATGTAAAAAAACTCCCTGCATACCTTCTCAGGCGGGCAGGGAATCAAGATTAGCTTTCGCGTTCCGGTTAACAAGGTTTTGCAAATATAACATTAAAAATTAATCCGACAAATGATTAGTGCAATAGTTAGAGATGGCATCGATAAGAGCGTAGCCGGAGGATTGGCAGGAATAGCTACCGCATTCGTTCAGGAGAGTATAGAACACATGATTCCGTGGCTGATAGTGTCTGCTGCCGTGATTATATGTGATTTAGCCTGCGGGCTGAGAAAGAGTATCATAATGGGCGAACAGGTCCGGTTCAGTCGGGCGGTAAGGCGAACCATGGGCAAGATGGTTACATACTTCAGCTTCGTCTTCATGGTGGTGATGATAAACAAGGCATCGGGTAGCCGTTACGACATTGATATGTATTCCTGCCTGATGGTATGTTTCTTGGAAATGTGCTCGATTATCAGCAACATACTTAAGCCAAAGGGAATCGAGCTGAATATTGTCGAAGCGTTCAGGCTGATTTTCGGCAAGACGTTAAAGGTTGACAAAGAAGATATTAAAGAAGTAATTAAGGAGGAAAAGAAATGAAGTTTTTTACAATTGCGGAGCTGTGCAAGTCCACGACTGCCGACCGCTTGGGTATCAACAACAGATGCAGACAGGAGCATGTAACGGCTCTTACTGCCTTGGTGGATAATGTATTGGACCCATTACGCACATGGTGGGGAAAGCCTATAACAGTAAACAGCGGTTATCGCTGCCCGGAGCTGAATGAAGCCGTCAAGGGAAGCAAGTCTTCTCAGCATATGAAGGGTGAAGCAGCCGATATCGATACGGGAGACAGACAGCAGAATAAGCTGTTGTTTGAGTATATCCGTAAGAACCTGCCTTATGACCAGTTGATTGATGAGAGCAACTTCGCATGGGTACATGTAAGCTTTAGGGCAGATGGTAAGAATCGGAAACAGGTATTAAGTTTATAAAATCTACAATTATGGCATTAAAGGATATAACCGGCAATTTTGCAGCATCCGGCTCCAATTGGGAGTATAAGTTTCAGCCTGCTGCGTCTACATTTGGTTTGCAATTGGTATTCGATACACATCCGTCCAAGGTGGTATTGTATCAGAGTTTGGACGGTGAGAATGGAGTGGCGTTTGAAGTCGATTACGGTGTCGGGTCGGTTTGGCAGAAGAACATCGAAGGTGTTATTGGTGAGCAGCATATCAAGATTCAGTGCAATGTTAAGCCTGTCAAGGCATTAATTTTGGAGTGATTATGAAGGTTAACACAATAGGATTAAATTCGGTGCGGTTGAATACAATCGCACTGAATCACATTGGCGAAATCCGTTCGGGTGGCGGTGGTTCCAAGCCTTCCCCTATCCCTCAATGGATAAGGGAGCATGTTGTCTTTTACTATGATGTAAAGAAGCAAGGTGCGACCAACGAAACATTGAAGGAGTCTGCTTACTTGCAGGACTTGTCGGGTAAAGGAAGAAGGATGAAATTAAATAACTTCTTGTTTGCCGAAATGAGTGGTGTTGGAGGATACAACGACAACTTTAGTAATTGGAGAACCGATTCAAACAATGGAGTCGTAAAAATAGAATCGGACTCATCAATTGTAATACAATCCGTAAAAATAGAATATAGAGAAGTATTATATCAAGATAGTACTAAAAAAGCAACTTTAAAATGTAATATTACAGGGATAACGGAAGAGCTTAAAGGTAAGTTAATCTTTAGATACACAGATGCAGAAGGTGGCAAAAATATTACATTGGAAAATGGATACTTTGAGTTCAACTCAAGTGAATACGAAGGATTATCCGGGTGGTATGGGTTTACTTCCAAGCAGCCTATAGACAACTGTAACATCACCATTACTCAGATACCCGAATATCCCGGTGCATTAGTGACAGATGGTATAGATGATTACGGATTGGTAGAGAATCTGAGTAGTGGAGTGAAGATGCTGTTTATGACGGTTAATCCGATGGTTTCAAATATAATGTTGTACGACCAAAGATTCCAAAGAGATGAGCTCTTTCAAGTCTACAGCTTTCCTAATAGAGTTGCATACATTCTCAACATAAACAATTCAGAGATGAATAAACAGGGGAAGGTTTACATTAATGGTAAACTTAACACTACTATAGTTGCCAATGATTTACTCAATGTTAAACATATAGTTACTGTGACAGCCAATGACTTAGTAACCGTGAAAAAACGTCATGTATTCTTCAATTCATCTGTGGGTGTCGCTTATTACGCCAAACTCGCCTTCTACAACTCCATAGCCTTCGACTCCATACCAACAGAGGCAGACGGATTTACAGAGCAAGAATTAATTGATTACGTATTAACTAATATAATTGGACAATGAGATATACAATCGTTACAATAGAATGGCTGACCCAACATGGATTGTTGGCTATGCCGACAATGCGAAGCAACGCAGACGGCACTAAAGTAGTGCTGCATGAAGAATTCGTTAACCTCTTTCCAAAGGACTCCTTCCCCACCTACAGAATGGATGACCCCGAATTTGTACAAATCATGGAATCGGAAGAATGGAATCACGAACCGCAACCTTATAGTGCTGATTACATATTGGCTGCATCCGCACAAAACATGGTGGAATCCGCCAAAAAACAGATACAGACATTGAGCCTGACAGACAGCGAATCTTTGAAAGTTAAATCGCTGTATCCCGATTGGACGGAATTCATAGACGAATCCTTGTCTAAAGGAATGAAGGTTAATTACAAGGAACACCTGTATAAGGTCCGGCAAGATATCCCTATGGTTTTGGAGAGCCAATATCCCGGCATGGCTACGGCAGCACTCTACGAAGTGGTTGTAGAGACCGCATCAGGCACCAAGGATGACCCTATACCCTATACACCTCCTATGGAGATATTCAAAAATAAGTACTATACTCAGAATGATGTATTGTATATTTGCACAAGGGACAGCGGTCAGGCATTGACCCATGACTTAAGCAGCTTGGTAGGGTTGTATGTTAATGTTGCAAGCTAAAAGCAAATTGAAATGAAATGGCTTCCTTACATATTACTGGTTGTACTCGCTTTCGGTTTAGGATGGTTCGCAAAGCCATCCCCCGAAGCAGTTATAGAGGCAAGAACGGATACGGTATTCAGCTCAAGCCTTGTGATAAGAAGGGATACGGTCCCCTACTACCTTCCTACTCCTTTGATTTGCTGGCACACAGGCGATACTATCCATGTAGGTGATACGGTGCTCCCTGTCGAGCAGAAGATATACCGGGACAGTAACTATACGGCTTATGTCAGTGGTTATAACCCGAACTTGGACAGTTTGAAGGTATATCCTAAGACTGTCACGGTTACTAATGATATCCATCATGTGATGAAAGTAAAACCTCGTAGATGGGGTATGTCAATCACTGCCGGCTATGGATTTGGCAAGGATGGGCTATCACCGGCTGTCGTGGTTGGGTTAAGTTATAGAATTTGGTAAAACGTATAATATGGACGATATTCAGATTTTCAAGAATGAGGTTTTTGGCGAAGTGAGAGTAGCCGGGACCAGTGAAGAACCGTTATTCTGCCTTGCGGATATTTGTAGGATACTTGATTTACATACAGGTATGACCAAACAGAGGTTAGATGCAAAGGGTGTAAGTTTGATTGACACCCCTACAAATGGAGGTGTACAGCAGCTTATATATATGAGCGAAAAGAACCTCTATAAAACGATTATGCGCTCAGACAAGCCACAAGCCGAACCTTTCCAGGATTGGGTATGTGGCGAAGTCCTTCCTTCTATCCGCAAACATGGCGGTTATCTTACACCTGATAAGATAGAAGAGGTATTGAGCAATCCGGATACCATTATACGTTTGGCGATGCAACTCAAGGATGAGCAATCCAAGAGAAGGGATGCAGAGCAGCATATAGCCATCCTGACCCATACGAACAAAACCTATACGGCTACGGAAGTTGCAAAAGAAATAGGTATGCGTTCGGCTGCTGAGTTGAACAGATGGCTTGAGAGCGAGAAAGTACAGTATAAGGTAAACGGAACATGGGTGCCTTGTGCCGGTTATGCGAATTTGGCGTGGTTTGAAATCAAGCAGGAAGAGCTGGACAGCGGACGTATAATTTATCATAGGAAGATAACCGGTATTGGTCGTGACGGAATTATTAATCTTTATCAGAAGGGAGGGTGAAGCGAAATAGGACATCATATCGGGAATTATTCTCGCAATACTACGAGTAGAAGCGTAGTAATAACAAAAACAGTTCTTTTACGGCTTAGAATGAAAAGAAAGCCGTCCTCCTTAATGATTGACAGTCGACAGGAGATAAACACCCAAGGCATTGTTTACGGCTTTCTTAAGTTGTAACAAGGTTTTGGGTGTTTTGTTTTCCAATCTTTAAAAAAAAGTATCGATGAGAATAGAGGAATTATATCAGGATATCATAATTATGGTATGTAATGTTACAGGTATTGATGAGGCTGACATATTGCACAGCAACCGCGAAGAGTGTGCCGATGCCCGATATCTCCTTGTAATGGCGTTATCCAGGATGATGACCGATGAGGAAATTGGCAGGGTCATACACAGGACCAGGCAGGGTGTATCTTATATCCGCTCCAACAGGGCAAAATTAAGCAAGTGGATTGTGGCAAGCAATTGGCAAGTAATCAGCAAGTATATCGCAAGCAAGTATTTCATTTGCCGCTGATTTATGGCTTTCTTTGCATGTAGCCCAACGAAGGGCTGCAATACAAAATACAAGTTATTATGGAAGCAGAAGTAAAACAAGTAATTAAAGAAAAGGAGTATGTCCATGGCGAAGATCGTAAGGAATATGCTTCTAAGGGCGTGGGTAACGCAGCATTGACTACCGGTATTATCGGTACGGCTCTGGGTGCAGCCGCATTATGGGGTCGCGGAGGCCGCATTTTTGGCGGCGGTGGCGGTATGCCGGAAAACGTAAACATCAATACGGTCAGCGATGCCATTGCCGGACGTTCGGGTGTGGCTCCTACGGCATTCCAGGCGTGGGAGAAGGGATGTGAGGAAGCTTTGAGTTTGACCAATACCATTTGGGGCCTTAAAGTCAACACTCAGGAGCAGATGTACGCACATCGCGAGATAGACATTAACGAGAAATGGCAGCTCTACAAGTCACAGGTAGACGGTGACTTCGGAAATTACAAGGTTTCCCGTGATCTCTACGACAACATGAATGACAAGCTGAACACAGCTGCATTCGGCTTGTACAAGGGACAGCGTGACCTTTACGACACACTCAATGAACGCTACTCCGCCAAGTTCTGTGAGCTGGATAAGAAGGTATACGGAATGGAAGTTGCCAACCTGTACCAGAACAAGATTATTCAGATGGGCATGGATAGCGTCCTGAAGGAAAGCATGTGCTATACGGACCGCAAGACATGCCGTGCAATCTATGGTGTGGTGGGTTTGCCTTCAACCCCGACAGTCAGCGTACTGGAAGGGGCGAACCCTTACGGATGCAACTGCCGCCCGCAGTCAACCGCACCAAGCGCGTAAGACGTAAGAAACGTTAGTGGTAAGTCCCTTCGGGGGCATACCACTTTCTTTATTAACCACTGACAAAAAATAATGAATATGTTTGAAAATGACCCTCTACTTACATCCGGGCGTAACCTGGAACAGTTGGCGCAGGAAAATGAGATGTACCAGCAGAAGTTACAGGCTTTGCAGCAGTTTCCCAAGACGCAGCCCGTACAGCATACCGCAACTCCTGTTTGGGATGAGATAGACCGTATTGTATCATCTCTCAACGATCAGGAACGCGGCATCCTGAGCAACAACAAGGAATATTACGATAACAGCATGGCTATACAGGAGATGGTTAATGCCGAACTGCTTCTGCTGGTCAAGGGCAGGATAGAGGCATCTGCCGAAGGTAAGGCCATATTGGAGCAGCAGCTATCATTCGTAAGGCGGACATCGAAAGCGGCCAAGGAAGAGACCGCCAGGCGTGATGCCTTGTTCCGGGAGTACGTGACGGAACATAGTGATATGACATGGCAGGAGTTTATCGACTGGAAGAATGGAAAACCTCAATCTAAATCAAAAAAATGATGGAAGCAAAGAAAAGTATAACAGAAGTTAAGGACAAGATGGCTGATTCGCTGTTGTTGTGGATTGATGACAGGATTGACACGCTGGTTGAGGCTAACCCGAAGCTGAAGGTCGCTTCGGTATACCTGAAGAGGGGTGCAAAAAACTATATAGCCAAAGAAAGAGACAACCTGAATACAATGATTGACAATGCCTCTTTGTTTTTGTGTGACGAAAACGGCAACATTGATGCGGATATGCTGTTTAATGACCTCATAGTAATGTTTCGCGAGATGGATGAGATGCCGTTCGGGAAAGGTTTTATCCGTGGAACTATAGGTAAGGGGAATATCCGCATTGCTCTTCCCGATAATCCGGTGTCGAATATCCTGTTTGGCAATACAGGGGCTATCAGGATAACAGATGCCGACCTGATAGAGCTTAAGAAGCTGATGATGGAATGACATATTAAAAGTAAAAACAAACGTTTGCTGTGACAATTTGATATACCAAAAGACTTCTTTTGCCTGTCAAAATGATACAAGTGTTCCGAGAAAACAAAACAGATTGATAATATATAATATTAACGACATGGAATATAAGGATATGATTAGGGATGCCAAGGCTAACGGTGTAGCCTCCGACAAGGCAATGTGGCAGAGCGTGGACACATTGAGTGATATGCTGTGTATCCTCAGGGATGAGCATCCGGACGAATACTGGCGGTTTATGCGCAAGCAGCACTCCATACTGTATGGCAACCACTACGACAGGAATTTTGCCGAAATGGATGTAGAGGGTATACGTTATACAGGACCGTCCGGTGAGAAGAGAACCGGTGCCCATTGGACTGCCGATCAGATAGAGGAAGCTGCAAGGGGAATGTCTTTCCCTTCGGGTACAACCAAGTGGGATAAGTATGTCGCGTTTAACTCGTTTTACGCCGATATGTGTATGGTCTGTGATGATGCTCAGATCCTCAAGGGTGCCCATAGGTTTTACTTTGCCGACGAAGACGCTCCGCAAGGCAAGATATGGGTGTATATGGCTGCAATGTATGACGCCAGGAAGTAGGTGTAGGGATATTCTTGCAAAGATTGGGCATGCGCTGGGTTGCAGGGTTGATTTTATAGAGGATAAATAGATTGGTAAAAGTCCCCGGTTTGATGAAATCGGGGACTAAAACAGGGACTGTTTAGTAAGGGATAAGATTGAATAAAAACGCTGTGATAAATATAAATCCGCTTCACGGTACTTTAAAACAGCGTATTATGCGATAAAACGCAAAACGGGAGCTATTAATTAGTTCTCATCGGGTGTACGAATTTAGCAATCTCCTGACCAACTTCAGTCAGGAGGTTTTTCTAAATAATACTTTCCTTCTGTGAACCTTTTTTCTTCGTTCTAGTTATTCAGTTATGAAACTTTTGAAAAACACTGTTGTTATTTAGCTTTTTCTTAAAAAATAATGCTAATAAATAATATTGTTTATTTGATGAATTGTGTATATTAAAAACATGAGTATATATTCGCTCTGGTATTTAAAATATTTAATTATGTGATTGTTTTGAAACTGACGATTAATTAAACTTATTTATTTAAACATTAAATTATCAACTAAATCTGAGATTCATGAAGAAGGCTCTCTTTTTAATGATGTGCTTATGCTTCTCAATTAGTGTATTAGCACAGGCAAAGACGGTAACGGGAACGGTGGTAGATGCTATCGGAGAACCGATTATCGGAGCAAGTGTTCTGGAAATGGGCACAACAAATGGTACAATAACTGATGTAGATGGTAACTTTACTCTCCAGGTTCCGGAAGGTACAAAACTGGAAGTGAGTTTTCTTGGTTACAAATCACAGCAAATTGTGGTGGGCGCGCAGAGCCATTACAAGGTGGTGTTGAAAGAAGATACTGAAGTATTGGATGAAGTGGTCGTTGTGGGATATGGTGTGAAGCAGAAACGTTCCACTATGACTACGGCTATTTCGAAAATGGATAGTAAAGTACTTGAGAATGCAGCGATTGCTAATGCGGCACAAGCATTGCAGGGTTCTGTCAGTGGTTTGCGGGTGACGAATACATCCGGTGCTCCGGGTAGTTCGCCTACTATTGTGCTGCGTGGTGGTGCCGGTATTGAATCTGCCGGAAGTCCGTTGGTGGTAGTAGACGGAGTTGTTCGCTCGATGGATGATGTCAATCCGGCGGATATCGAGTCAATCCAAGTATTGAAAGATGCAGCTTCGACTGCTATTTATGGTGCTCGTGCCAATAATGGTGTCATTTTGGTGCAGACAAAGAAAGGAAAAGAAGGAGTTGCCCAGATTTCTTATAAATTTAAGGGTGGTCTGAACTTTGCCCGTAAGGGATATGAATACATGGATGCCGAAAACTACATAAAATACGGACGTTTGGGACGTCAGTATTCGGGTGGTAGCTTGTCACAAATTGATGGTATGCGCGGTTATGGTGCTGTGTATGGTCAGAATAACCCTGAACAATTTTCTATCCGATATCTGGATGGCAATGAAGACTTGTTGCAGGAAGGATGGAAACAAATGACTGACCCTATTTCGGGTAAGCAAATTGTATTTAAGGATTATGGCACTACTTTGAGAGATGAAGTATATAAAGATCCTGCTTTCACTCAAGACCATTATCTGAGTTTTACCGGCGGTAATGAAAAAGGTACTTTTGCCGCATCATTAGGATATTATTCGGAAGACGGTACTGTAAAAGGTACTCAGTACAGACGTTTTAGCGGTACATTGAACGGTAATTATAAAGTATTGCCCATCTTGAATATAAAGGGAGGGGTGAATTTTTCTACTTCGGAAGCTCCGGAATTATATTATGATGATACGGCTGACTTGTTTGAGCGTTTACAGAGTGTGGAGCCGACATGGAATCCTTACCTGCCGGATGGCTCGCCTAACTATGGTTATGGCAAACGAGATGGTAATCCTTTGTATTGGCTTGATAAGCTGACCAATCAAAATAACACTCGCCGCACTACATTGAATATCGGTGCTGATCTTGAGTTGATAAAAGATAAATTGTATTTGAGAGAAAACAGTTCTTTGTATTATTCTGATTATACCAAAGAAACGTTTGATAAGGCATACCGTGATTACTGGAATGAAAATACGGAGCGTAAAGCATCTTTTGAATATACACGTACTATTCAGCAACAACATAGCTTGCAGTTGGAATATACTGATACTTTTAAAGAAAAACATAATCTTTCTGCTATGGTGGGAGGTGAGTACTTTGAAAATCAATATTTACAATATAAAGGTACAGCCGATGGTGCTCCTTTTGATCAGATACCGACATTGAATGTTTCGGGTCGTGATAATATGTGGTCTTATTCATATCGTCAGGGGTATCGTATTGCTTCTGGTTTTGCACGTGTGACTTATGATTATGAACGTCGTTATTTGTTTACTGCTGTAGCGCGTTATGACGGTATTTCTAAATTGTCGGATAACCGTTGGGGCTTCTTCCCCGGTGTATCTGCCGGATGGAATGTGCATGAAGAAGCTTTCTTTAAAGATAGCGAGCTGGCAAAAGTAGTATCTACCGTGAAACCTCGTATCTCCTATGGTATCAATGGTAATGTAAATGGTATTGGTAATTATGATGTATATGGTATTTATGATAAGCAGACTGCTTATAATGGAACGACAGGTATTTTAAATACAGGAGTTATTAATTCTAAATTGAAATGGGAAAAGAGTAAATCCTTTGAGTTGGGGTTGGATTTGGGATTCTTGGATAATCGTTATAACTTGATATTGGATTATTATAACCGTACTACTTCTGATTTGCTGACTAATGTTAATTTGCCGGGCTATACCGGTTTTGATTCTTTCAAAACAAATTTGGGAAGTCTCCGTAATACCGGTTTTGAAGTGGAAGGTAACTTGAGCTTGATTCGTAATCCGAAGGGCTTTAACTGGGATTTCTCTTTTAATGCTTCATTGGTACATAATAAGATTATTAAACTTCCTTATAATGGAAATGAGAACAACCGTCAGGGCGGTACTCAGGTTTTCGACCCTAAAACACAACAGGTTATTTGGGTAGGCGGTTATCAGGAAGGACATACCATGGGAGATATTTATGCCTATAAACAAGTGAAGATTCTTAGTGACTGGAATGAAGTGAATACCATGGCTGGTAATTATATTGATATGATTGCTGGACTTTATGGTCCTAATGTCAGTGATGCTGATAAAAAGAAATATGGATTGACCAAACCCATTGAACCGGGTGATGTTTTGTGGGCGGACTTGGACGGAAATCATAAAATAGATCAGTTGGACCGTGTGAAGGTGGGTAACATCTATCCTAAATGGACAGGAGGTTTCTCTACCACGCTTTCTTATAAGAATGTATCTTTATATGGACGATTTGATTTTGCTTTAGGACATACCATTTTGAATATGGTGGCTATGCGCTCTTTGGGACAGTCTGTTGGTTTTAAAAATATAATAAAGGAAGGATTGAAGACTTGGACGGAAGAGAATACAAATACCGATCTGCCGAAATCTTATTATGATGATTCTACTAATAAAAAGAATATCTACCGTGATACCAAGGGCAGTGATATTACTTCTGTTAATGATAGAAGTTCCAGATTCTATGAAAAAGGGGACTATCTGGCTTTAAGAGAATTAACTTTGAATTGGAAATTACCTGTTAACTGGATATCTAAGGTGGGAATGACAAATGCGTCTGTATATATCACAGGTCAGAACTTGTTCTATATTACCGGTTATAGTGGTTCTTCTCCTGAAGCCCCGTTGACTTATCCGGGTGTGGATGCCGGACGTTATCCTACACCGAGAACTGTGTTGGTAGGTGCTTCTGTATCATTCTAAGTTTATTATAATAAAAGAAGATAACGATTTATGAAAAATAAAATTATATCATTAGCCATTATGACAGCTTCCCTTTTTACAATGACGGGATGTTTGGATATGGAGCCGGTAAGTAGCATTACCGATAAGAATATGTGGGAGAGTGAAGGACAGTTTACTTCATTTGTGTATGGGGTGCACAGTCGTTTGCGTGAGAACTCTTTCAATATGTTTGTTTTAGGAGAATTACGTTCAGATATTTATAATCCTTCTACCGGATGGACAGGAGAGAGTAATAAAGTGGAGGAGATTACTTCTAATATATTAAGTCAGGAACGTCCGGGTCTGAGTAACTTTGCAGGTTTATATAGTAATATCAACCAGATAAATTTGTTTATCAGTAAAGCTGCTGATACGAATTTGTTGAAAGAGGCAGATAAAGCTTATTATTTGGGACAGATGTATGGCTTGAGAGCATTCTATTATTTCCACTTGCTTCGTTCATGGGGAGATGTGGTTTGGACAGACCAGCCGAGCACAGGTTTTGAAATAGGGAAACTGGATAAGGCTGCCAGTCCGGCTGCGGAAATAATGGAAAAGATTAAAGCGGATATTCAAAGTTCGGAAGATAGTTTTGGCACAGATTACAGTTTTCGTGAATCACGTACATTTTGGTCGAAAGCTGCAACGCTGATGCTGAAGGCTGAGGTTTATTTGTGGTCCGGTCGCCGGATGGGAGGGGGAAGTGCCGATGCTACAGTTGCTCAGAATGCCTTGACCGATATTCAGAGCCATATCTCCAGAGAAACTCTTGATTTGATGCCCAATTATACAGATGTGTTTGCTTATGACGATAAAGGTAATAAGGAGATAATCTTTACTATTCATAATAAACAGAACGAAACCGATTTGTTTGGCGGTAGTTGGAGAAATAATCTGGTGCCTCAAAGAGCTACATTGAGTCTTTATTATGATAAGGAGACAGATGGGCAGTTTGAGTTGAATTTCAATGGTAATATGTATTATCCTGTTAGAAATGAGTTATACGATAAATTTGATAACTTGGACACTAGAAAACAAGGAACGTTGAAAGCTGTCTTTACAATGGATGCACCACACGATTATGTGGGATGTTTCCCTTATAAATATCGTGGAACAACTCCGTCAGGAGCTTCAGAAAGACTTTTTGCTGATGATTTTCCTGTATATCGTTATGCCGATTTATTATTGATGCTGGCTGAAGCTAAATCATTGACCGGGGGAGATCCGACAGCTGAAATCAATTTGATACGTGCCCGTGCGTATAAGGCTAATTATGATGTGGCTACAATGGGGTATCCGAATATGGCAGGTGATAAAGACGGTATCAATGAGGTTTTATTGAGAGAACGTTATAAGGAATTTATGTTCGAAGGTAAACGTTGGTATGATTTACGTCGTTTTGGCGATGAATATGTATTTGAGTATACTACTGCAGATGATTCTTACCCTCAACGTTTGTTGTGGCCAATCGACAAGAATACATTAACAAATAACCCTGCTTTGGAACAAACTCCGGGATATTGACCGTATTTCTTGCCTAAATAATAAAATAAAGGTGGTTTTTTATCATAAAAAGATAAAGAATCACCTTTTTGTTTTCATATTACAATAAAATATTTTATTTTTACCCGCATAATTAAATAATAATATTATGAAACAAATTTCTTGGTTGTTAGGAATTCTTTTATTCCTCTCTCCTTTACAGATGAGTGCTCAAAAGCAGGATACGGTTGCAGTGCGCGAAACTCGTATTCCGGTATTGATTGAACGGCAGGACAATGAACTGTTTAATTTGCGTATAGATGCTACGCAAAGTCAGGTGTTGAATGATGTGAAACTTAGTTTCGGCAAAGAAGTGAATCTGAATGAAATAGAGGCAGTGAAACTCTATTATGGCGGAACAGAAAGTTCTGAGAGAAAAGGAAAAACTTATTTTGCTCCCGTTGATTATATTCCAAGTAATACTCCGGGTAAAACATTGGCTGCTAACCCTTCTTATTCTATTTTGAAAGCGGAAGTGAAAGCTCCGAAAAGAGATGTTGTGTTAAAAGTAGACCAAAAATTATATCCGGGTGTGAACTATTTTTGGGTTAGTTTGCAGATGAAACCAACAGCTTCTGTACTTGCAAAGGTATCGGTGGAAATGACAGGAGTAACGATGGATAATCGGACTGCTCCGGTGAAGGTTGTGCGCAAAGCTGATACCCACTATATGGGAGTTGGTGTTCGTCATGCCGGCGATGACGGGGTAGCAGCTTATCGTATTCCGGGATTGGCAACTTCTAATAAAGGTACGTTGCTTGGTGTATATGATGTTCGCCACAACAACAGCGCAGACTTGCAAGAATATGTAGAAATAGGGTTGAGCAGAAGTACAGACGGCGGACAGACTTGGGAAAAGATGCGTATCCCGATGTCTTTCGGCGAACATGAAGGTTTGCCAAAAGCTCAGAATGGTGTGGGAGACCCTGCTATCTTGGTGGATAGGAAAACCGGTACTATCTGGATTATAGCAGCATGGACACACGGAATGGGTAACGGACGTGCTTGGTGGAATTCTCAACCGGGAATGGATATGCACCACACAGCACAACTTATGTTGGTGAAGAGTGACGATGATGGTAAAACCTGGTCTGAACCGATAAATATTACGGAACAGGTAAAAGATCCTTCTTGGTATTTCTTGTTGCAAGGTCCGGGTAGAGGTATATCGATGGATGATGGTACGTTGGTATTTGCCAGCCAGTATATCGGAAGTGATAGAATTCCCAATGCAGGTATTATCTATAGTAAAGACCATGGAAAAACTTGGCATATCAGTTCATTGGCGCGTACCAATACGACAGAATCACAAGTTGCTGAAATAGAACCGGGGGTATTAATGCTGAATATGCGTGATAATCGTGGTGGAAGTCGTGCAGTTTCTACTACTACCGATATGGGTAAAACTTGGAAAGAACACGTGTCTTCTCGTACTTCTTTGCAGGAACCGGTATGTATGGCGAGTTTGATTAGTGTGAAAGCCAAAGATAATGTGCTGGGTAAAGATATTCTGTTGTTCTCTAATCCGAACGATACGAAGAATCGTCATAGTATCACAATTAAGGCAAGTCTTGATGGTGGAGTGACTTGGTTGCCCGAAAATCAATTGTTGTTGGATGCCGGTTGGGGCTGGGGATATTCTTGCCTGACTATGATTGATAAAGAAACAGTAGGTATATTATATGAAAGTAGTGTAGCTCATATGACTTTTCAGGCTATTAAACTGAAGGATATTATCAAGACTAAATAAATGAAATGTAGATTAACCTGTCTCATAGGTATGATATTTGTCTGTGCCATGACTATGGCACAGACAAATGCTTATCCGTTACTTCCTATGCCACAGAATTATAAAGTAACGGATAAGTCGTTTGCAATGGGAAAGGTAAAGCTTTCTACTCCGGTTCTGAAGTCGGAGTGGGAGGCTTTTATTGTGAATGCCGGTGGAGAATTGGCGGATAAAGCTGCCGCAGAGATAAAAATAGAACTTCTTCCGGTTATTGATGGAGTTAAGTTAAATCCGGATGAGGCGTACCGACTGTCTGTGTCCGGGAAATTGATAAAGATAGAGGCTGTTACGGAACGTGGGGTGTATTGGGCCTTGCAAACGCTTCGTCAGTTAGAAAAGAAAAAGGGAAAGAAAAGTCTGTTTGCCGGTTGTGAGATTGTGGACTGGCCGGCTTTCCGAATCCGTGGCTTTATGCAGGATGTAGGTCGCAGTTATATTTCAGTGGAAGAATTAAAGCGTGAAATAGAGATATTATCTCGTTTTAAAATCAATGTGTTTCATTGGCATCTTACTGAAAATCAGGCATGGCGTTTGGAAAGTAAGATATTCCCGATGCTGAATGACAGTATTAATACAGTCCGTATGCCGGGTAAGTACTATACATTAGAGGAAGCACGTGAGTTGGTGGACTTTTGTAAGCAACATCAAGTCATGTTGATTCCCGAGATAGATATGCCGGGGCATAGTGCAGCTTTTATTCGTACTTTCCGTCATGATATGCAGAGTCCTGAAGGTATGAAAATCTTGAAACTCTTAATAGATGAAGTTTGTGAAACTTTTGATGTACCTTATTTGCATATAGGTACCGATGAAGTAGCATTTACTAATCCTGATTTTGTTCCTGAAATGGTATCATATGTACGTTCAAAAGGAAAGAAGGTGATTTCTTGGAATCCCGGTTGGCATTATAAGCCGGGAGAAATAGATATGACTCACTTGTGGAGCTATCGTGGAAAGGCTCAACCGGGGATTCCTGCCATTGATTCCAAATTTCATTATTTGAATCACTTTGATACATTTGCCGATTTGGTTGCCCTGTATAACAGCCGTATATATAATAAGGTGGAAGGGAGTGATGATATAGCCGGTACTATATTGGCAATATGGAACGATCGGATGATTTCAAAAGAAGAAGATATGATTGTTCAAAACGGATTTTATCCCAGTATGCTTGCCATTGCAGAACGTGCATGGAGAGGTGGCGGAACAGAATATTTCGATGGGAATGGAACGATGCTTCCTGCCGAAGATACAGAGACATTCCATGAATTTGTTGATTTTGAAAATCGTATGTTATGGCATAAAGAACATACATTCAAAGGATATCCTTTTGCTTATGTGAAACAGACTGATGTCAAATGGAATATAACTGATGCTTTTCCTAACGGTGGGGACCTGTCAAAAGTATTCCCCCCGGAACAGGAGTTGAAGGAGTCTTATGAGTATGAAGGGAAAACATACGGAACACGCAAAGCTATTGGTGCCGGTATTTATCTGCGCCATGTTTGGGGAACAATGGTACCGGCCTTTTATAAAGACCCTAAAGAAAATCATACTTCCTATGCTTATACATGGGTTTATTCTCCCAAAGACCAGGAAGTGGGGCTGTGGGCTGAGTTTCAGAATTATAGCCGTTCTGAGATGGACCTGGCTCCATTACAGGGAAAGTGGGATTATAAAGGCAGTCGAATATGGATTAATGATAAAGAAATAATGCCTCCTGTGTGGACAGCTACTCACCGGGTAAAAAGTAATGAAGTACCTTTGGGAAATGAAAATTGTGTGGTGCGTCCTCCATTGCTTGTTCACTTAAATAAAGGTTGGAACAAAGTACTCCTGAAGTTGCCGATAGGTAAGTTTGGAATGGACGAAACGCGTCTTGTCAAATGGATGTTTACTACCGTCTTTGTTACTCCGGATGGTGAAAAAGCAGTAGAAGGATTAATTTATTCACCTGAAAAACAACTATAAAATGAAAAACATTGCTTTACTTTTATTGGGGCTTTTCCTTGCACTGCCCCAATTTGCCCAGGAACGCAAATATTCTACATTCTATGAGCAACGTGCAACTTTATTCGAAGAACTTCCGGTTACTTCGAGAGATATTATCTTTTTGGGTAATAGCATAACTAACGGATGCGAGTGGGGCGAGCTTTTCCAAAACACTTATGTGAAAAACAGGGGAATCAGTGGCGATATTTGTATGGGAGTATACGATCGTCTTGATCCTATTATAAAGGGAAAGCCGGCTAAAATATTTCTTTTAATAGGCATTAATGACGTAGCGAGAGGAACATCGGCTGATACAATTGTTGCAAGAATCGAAATGATTGTAAAGAAAATAAAGGCAGAATCTCCGAAAACTGAATTATATTTGCAAAGTGTATTGCCTGTCAATGATTGTTACGGTATGTTTGGCGGACATACTTCTCGTTGGCAAGTTGTGAAGCAGATAAACGATTTGCTGAAACCTTTGGCAGAGAAGGAGAGGGTTACATATATCGATTTATATAGCCACTTTGTGGATGGAGCTACCGGAAAGATGAATCCTCAATATACCAATGACGGTCTGCATTTATTGGGAAAAGGTTACCTGTTATGGCGTGATATTGTGAAACCTTATGTTAACAAGAAATGAAAAAGATACTGATACTTTTTGTAAGTCTCTGTTTCTGTGTTACTCTTTTTGCACAGAAAAAAATCAAAGTTGCTTGTGTGGGTAATAGTATTACTTATGGTTATACATTGCCCGACCGTGAAACCAATGCTTATCCGGCGAAGTTACAGAAAATGCTGGGGGATGATTATGTGGTTGGTAACTTTGGAAAGTCCGGTGCTACTTTGTTGAACAAAGGTCATCGCCCTTATATGCAGCAGGAGGAATATCATAAAGCTATTGATTTTGCCGGTGATATCGTTGTTATCCATTTGGGTATTAACGATACAGATCCGCGGGATTGGCCTAATTATCGTGATTTCTTTATTCAAGATTATAGGGCGTTGATAGATTCTTTTCGTGTGGCTAATTCCAGATGCCGTATCTTGATTGCGCGTCTTACCCCGATTGCCGATCGCCATCCCCGTTTTGAGTCTGGTACACGTGATTGGCATGATGAAATACAATTGGCTATCGAGAATATTGCTAAATATGCCGGTGTTCAGTTGATTGATTTCCATGCACCGTTGTACCCTTATCCGTTTATGTTGCCGGATGCTGTTCATCCCAATGTAGAAGGAGCTGAAATACTGGCTAAGACCGTATATGAAGGTATTACCGGCGATTTCGGCGGATTGAGGATGAGTCCGTTGTATACAGACAATATGGTGTTGCAACACGGAAAACCGTTGACTATTCAGGGGACTGCCAATGCCGGTGATAGAATAACTGTATCCATTGCGCATCAGAAACAAAAAGTTGTAACGGGTATGGATGGTAAATGGTCGGTCACTCTTTCGCCTTTAAAAGCGGGAGGCCCTTATACATTGGTTGTTTCTTCGGGTAAACAAAAACTGACTTACGGTAATGTATTGGCCGGGGAAGTCTGGCTTTGTTCCGGGCAGTCCAACATGGAATTCTATTTAAACTGGAGTGCAACAGCCAAGCGTGATGTCGCTAAGGCTGCCAATGATAATATCCGTCTTTTTGATATGAAAGCGCGTTGGCGCACGGATGCCGTCGAATGGAATGCTTCCGTTCTTGATTCATTGAATCATTTGCAATATTATAAGGATACGGAGTGGACGGTTTGCTCTCCGCAAACAGCCGGTAATTTTTCTGCTGTGGCTTATTATTTCGGTAAGATGTTGCAGGACAGTTTGCAAGTGCCTGTCGGATTGATTTGTAATGCCATCGGTGGCTCACCCACTGAAGCATGGATAGACCGCAGTTCGTTGGAATATCATTTCCCAGCTATTTTGCGTAATTGGACTAAAAATGATTTTATCCAAGACTGGGTGCGTGGACGTGCTGCTCTCAATGTTAAAAAGTCAACCGATAAGTTGCAGCGTCATCCCTATGAACCTTGTTATCTGTATGAATCGGGTATTCTTCCTTTGCAACAATTCCCCATTAAAGGCATTATTTGGTATCAGGGAGAATCGAATGCGCATAATCGTGAGGCGCACGAAAAGCTGTTTAAATTATTAGTGGACAGTTGGCGCAAGAATTGGGAAGATAATGAGTTACCTTTTTATTATGTACAGTTATCAAGTATTGACCGTCCGTCATGGCCTTGGTTTCGTGACAGCCAACGTCGTTTCCTGACACAAATACCCCATACGGGAATGGCAGTGACTTCAGATAAAGGTGACTCTTTGAACGTACATCCTACGCATAAGCAGGAAGTAGGGGAACGTTTGGCTGTTTGGGCTTTAAACAAGACTTATAATTATAAAAATGTAGTGCCTTCGGGACCGCTTTTCAAGTCTGTTTCCTTTAAAAATGGGGCAGCTTATATTTCTTTTGATTATTCTGAGGGTCTTCATGCATCAGATAACAATGAAATTCGTACCTTTGAGCTGTCCGGAGACGATCAAATATTTTATCCGGCAAAAGCAGCCGTTGTGAACGGTGAGTTAAAAGTATGGAGTGATAAAGTAAAAGAGCCGACAATAGTGCGTTATGGTTGGCAACCGTTTACTCGTGCCAATTTGGTGAATGGTGCAGGGTTGCCGGCTTCAACGTTCCGTTCGGATGTGAAATAACGATAGGGGAAGCTTTGTGCTTCCCCATTGGAACGATAAAAAGATGTAAGATATGAGAAAATTGCGAATGTTAATGATGATGGGATGCATCCCGATGATATTAGGTGCCGAGGAATATAAGGAGCCTGAGAAGATAAACCTGAATAAAGGATGGGAATTCTCTCAGGTCGGAAAAAGCGAGTGGCTTCCTGCAAAAGTTCCCGGAACAGTACATCAGGATTTAATAAATCATGGCATGATTCCCAATCCTTTTTATGGAAAGAATGAAGAGAAAGTGCAGTGGGTGGAAAATGAAGACTGGACTTATAGGACTACTTTTAATGTGACGGACGAGCAACTGGCACGTGAAGCAGCCGTCCTTGAATTTGAAGGACTGGATACTTATGCTGATATTTATCTGAACGGTTCTTTATTGGAACGTACAGACAATATGTTTGTCGGTTATACGCTTCCTGTGAAAGAGGTACTGCGAAAGGGGGAAAACCGTTTGCAGGTTTATTTCCATTCACCCATCAAACAGGCATTACCGCAATGGGAAACAAACGGATTCGACTATCCGGCAGACAATGACCATAGTGACAAGCGTGTCAGCATCTATACCCGTAAAGCACCTTACAGTTATGGATGGGATTGGGGCATTCGGTTGACTACCAGTGGTATATGGCGTCCCGTACATTTGGTTTATTATGATGTGGCAGCTATTGAGGATTATTATGTGCGTCAAGCATCGGTGACTGAGGAATTGGCGAAGGTTGAGAATCAGTTGGCAATAAATAATATCACTTCTACTCCTCAAAAGGCGGAAGTGACCGTGAGTTATTCCTATAAAGACGGTGAAAAGACAACGAAGCAGAAAGAAGTGACTCTGCAACCGGGTGCGAATGAAATCAATATACCTATGGAAATCGGCAATCCTCATCTTTGGATGCCGAATGGTTGGGGCGAACCTGCTTTATATGATTTTGAAGTTCAGGTAAAGGTGGATGGCAAAGTGATTGCTTCCAAGCAGGAACGTATCGGACTACGCAATATCCGTGTAGTGAAGGAGAAAGATGCCCAAGGTGAATCTTTCTATTTTGAGGTAAACGGTAAACCGATGTTTGCTAAGGGAGCGAACTTTATTCCCGATGACGCTTTGTTGCCCAATGTCACGCCTGAACGCTATCACCGATTATTCAAGGATGTGAAAGAGGCCAATATGAACATGCTTCGTGTATGGGGGGGCGGTGTGTATGAGGATGATGCTTTTTATAAGGAAGCCGATGAACACGGTATCCTGATTTGGCAAGATTTCATTTTTGCTTGTACCACTTATCCGTCGGATCCTGCTTTCTTGAAGCGTGTGGAGGCGGAAGCCGACTACAATATCAAGCGTTTGCGCAATCATGCAAGTTTGGCCATGTGGTGTGGAAATAATGAAATCTATGAAGGAATGCGCTATTGGGGATGGGACAAGAAATATACCGACCCTGCCATCATGGAAGGTATGAAGCGAGGATACGACAAACTGTTCCGTGAATTGCTGCCTCGCAAGGTACAGGAACTTGACCCGGATCGTTTTTATATGCATGGCTCTCCTTACGAAGCCAACTGGGGGCGTCCGGAAAGTTGGAAGATAGCCGACAGCCATAATTGGGGCACTTGGTATGGACAGAAGCCTTTTGAGAGTTTCGATACCGAGATTCCACGCTTTATGAGCGAGTATGGTTTTCAGGCATTCCCGGAAATGAAGACCATTGCCACTTTCGCTACACCCGAAGATTATGCATTGGAATCGGAAGTGATGAATGCTCATCAGAAGGCGTCTATCGGTAACTTCTTGATAAAAAAGACCATGGGACTGTATTATAAAGTTCCCGAAGACTTTGAACAACTGGTGTATTTGGGCTTGGTATTACAAGGACAAGGAATGCGTCATGGAATGGAGGCCCATCGCCGCAACCGTCCTTATTGTATGGGTACGCTTTATTGGCAGTTGAATGACAGTTGGCCGGTTGTTTCTTGGTCGAGCATCGATTATTATGGAAACTGGAAAGCCATGCACTATCAGGCAAAGAGGGCTTTCGCTCCGGTATTGGTAGATGCAATAAAAGAAGGGGATGATTTGAATATCTATGTAATGTCCGACAAGCTGGAAGCCGATAAAGATGTAACCCTTCAGTTGCGTCTGATGGATTTTGACGGAAAAGTATTAAAGAAAAAAGAGATAAAAGGGGAAGTGCCCGCTAATGCTTCTACCTTATATCATAAGGAGAAGTACGAGGGAATGACTCCTAATCCAAGGAATACTTTCTTATTGATGACACTGAAAAACAAGAAAGGAGAAGTATTGTCCGAAGAAACTTTTTATTTCAATTTTGCCAAAGACCAGGATTTGCCCAAGGCGGATATACGCTACAAGGTAAAGCAAATGGATGGAAAGTGTGAGATAACACTGTCTTCCAAACAGTTGGCAAGGGATGTGTTTATTGAAATCCCCAAGCAGTCAGATTCCAATTCCTTGACAGTATCTTCTCTTCAGGGAGCAAGGTTCTCTGATAATTTCTTCGACCTGTTGCCGGGACAAACGAAGAAAGTGGTAGTTACTTCGGAGGAACTGATGAAAGATGGGAAATTGGATATTCGTATCCATCAATTGAGTGATACTAACTAATCAATTATATATATTATGAAACATTTAATGAGCCTGGCAGGGCTGTCTGTGGCAGGTTTAATGCTTGTATCCTGCAACACACAAGTAAAAGAAGCAAATTATCAGGTTATCCCGTTACCGCAGGAAATCTCGGTAATGGAACAGGCTGCTCCGTTCATTTTGTCGGACGGTACAAAGATTATGTATCCCGAAGGTAATGAGAGGATGCAAAAGAATGCAGAGTTTTTGGCAAGTTATATCAAAGATTTGACCGGAAAGAGCCTGAGCGTACAAGCCGGTACGGAAGGCAAGGGAATTCTTCTGCAACTGGGGGGAAGTTCGGAAAATCCTGAAGGTTATCAATTAAAAGTAACGGATGCTAATGTGGTGATATCCGGTCCGACAGAAGCCGGAGTATTTTATGGTATCCAAACTTTGCGTAAGTCTATTCCGGTGGTGCAAGGCATGGATATAGCCCTTCCTGCAGTAGAAATCAGTGACTATCCCCGTTTTTCTTATCGTGGAGCACATTTGGATGTGTCTCGTCATTTCTTCCCGGTTGACTCGGTGAAACGTTTTATTGATATGTTGGCTTTGCATAACATCAATCGTTTTCACTGGCATATCTCTGATGATCAGGGATGGAGAATTGAAATTAAGAGTCGTCCCGAATTGACAGAAATCGGTTCAAAGAGAACAGAGACTGTAATCGGACATAATACAGGTAAATATGACGGTCAGCCTTATGGTGGTTTCTATACTCAGGAAGAAGCAAAAGAAATCGTAGCTTATGCTGCCGACCGGCACATTACGGTTATTCCCGAAATCGATATGCCGGGACACATGCAGGCTGCTTTGACTGCTTATCCGGAATTGGGATGTACAGGCGGTCCGTATGAAGTATGGAAAATATGGGGTATATCGGATGATGTACTGTGTGCCGGAAATGATGAGACACTGAAGTTTATTGACGATGTGTTGGGTGAAATCATTGAGATTTTCCCATCTGAATATATTCATGTAGGTGGTGACGAATGTCCGAAAGTGCGTTGGAAGACTTGTCCGAAATGTCAGGCACGTATCAAGGCATTGGGTATAAAAGGTGATAAGAAGCATTCTGCAGAGGCTTATTTACAGAGTTTCATTATTACTCATGCAGAGAAGTTCTTGAATGATAAAGGTCGTCAGATTATAGGCTGGGACGAGATTTTGGAAGGTGGATTGGCTCCTAACTCAACTGTTATGTCATGGCGTGGCGAATCAGGTGGCATAGAGGCTGCCAAACAGCACCATGATGTAATTATGTCACCGAATACTTATCTGTATTTTGACTACTATCAGTCTAAAGATGTTGAGAATGAGCCGGAGGCCATTGGTGGTTATCTGCCCATCGAAAGAGTGTATTCTTATGAACCGATGCCTAAGTCCCTCACTCCTGAAGAACAAAAGTATATAAAAGGTGTACAGGCTAACTTGTGGACTGAATATATTCCTACTTTCAGTCAGGTAGAATATATGGAATTGCCCCGTATGGCTGCTCTGGCAGAAGTGCAATGGACAATGCCTGCGAAGAAGAATTATGAAGACTTCTTGAAACGTTTGCCTGGATTGGTAGATGTATATGATGTATATAAGTACAATTATGCTACTCATGTATTTGATGTAAATGCTGTTTTCACTCCTAATCCGCAGGATGGAACATTGGATGTGACTTTGTCCACTATTGATAATTGTCCGATTTATTACACGTTGGATGGTAGTGAACCGACCGCAGCATCGGCACAGTATACAGAACCTTTGAAACTCAAAGAAAACTGTACTTTCCAAGCTGTGGCAGTTCGTCCTACAGGAAACAGTCGCATTGTGAAAGAGGATATAGCTTTCAACAAGGCAAGCATGAAGCCTGTTACTATGTTGCAACCGGTAAATAAACAATATGAATTTAACGGTGCTCCCACTTTGGTAGATGGATTGAAAGGTAATGGAAATTACAAGACAGGACGTTGGATTGCTTTCTATAAAAATGATATGGAGGCAGTGATTGATCTGAAAGAACCGACCGAAATTCAAAGTGCTTCTATTTCTACCTGTGTAGAAAAGGGTGACTGGGTATTTGATGCCCGTGCTCTTTCTGTAGCGGTATCCGAAGACGGTCAGAACTTTAAAGAAGTTGCTTCGGAAAAATATCCGGCCATGAAGCAGGATGACAAAAACGGAGTATTTAACCATACTTTGACATTCTCACCGGTTACAGCCCGTTATGTCAAAGTGACTGCTTTGACGGAACATAGTATTCCTGCCTGGCACGGTGGTAAAGGAAATCCTGCTTTCCTGTTTGTAGATGAGATTTCGTTGAACTGATTAATTCATAGCTTGTGTGACGAAGAAACAACTATATGGAAAATTACTGGCTGTATTAGTGGGTGGCTTATTGGTATGCAGTGCATGTCACCACACTGATACGTCAGGTGCTGAAATATCTCTTGAGAAAATGAACGGCTTCCCTTCGGGGAATGCCGCTTTTCTCAAGGGAGTTTCTGCTTTATATGCAGGAATAACAGAAGACCGTTTAATAATGGCAGGTGGATGTAATTTCCCGGATATTCCTGTTGCCGATGGCGGAAAAAAGGTTTTTTATAATGAAGTTTATGCTACACCTTTATCATCAGATACAGCCTTCCGGTGGAAGCAAGTTGGCTTTTTGCCTGTAGCATCGGCGTATGGAGTAACTATTTCTACACAAAAAGGGTTAATTTGTGTTGGAGGAACTACTGCTGATGGTAGTATATCTGATGTATTTCTTTTATCTTTGCAAGAAGACGTCTTGGTAACTGACACTTTACCTTCTTTACCCATGACTATCGATAATATGGCAGGTGCTTTAATAGGTGATTTGCTTTATATCGTAGGAGGAAACGTTAATGGTGTTCCCTCTGCGGATATGTATTCGCTTGATTTGTCAAATATGGATAAAGGATGGCAGAAAGAGCCCGGTGTGCCCGGCGAGCCGAGAGTACAACCGGTGTGCGCGGCACAAGGGGGAAAACTTTATGTTTGGGGAGGCTTTGCCCCGGCAGCAGATGGGCGCGAAGCAACTTTGTCTGTGGACGGTTATGTATATTCGCCCGAGACGAGAGTATGGACTTCGGTAGCGACTCCGGTCGATAAAGAAGGAAAAAGCATTTCATTGGGAGGTGGAGCAGCCGTTCCTTGGGGAGAAGAAGCCATTTTATGTATTGGCGGTGTCAACAAGGATATATTCCTGAAAGCTTTGCAGGGCATTTATTCGGGAAAAGAATATCTGTCACATCCGGCGGAGTGGTATCAGTTCAATAAGAATCTGTTGCTTTATTATCCTGCAAAAGATGAATGGAGCTCTTTGGGCGAATATGAACAGGGAGCACGTGCAGGAGCTGCTTTGGTTGCTGACGGAGTTTATGCTTATATAATTAATGGTGAATTGAAACCGGGTATTCGTACCAATGAAATAAATAGAATTAAAGAGAATAGAAAATGAGGAAACTTACACTATTGGCAAGTGTGGCGGTGAGCCTGTTGCTGGCGGGTTGCGCCAAGGAACAGAAAGAGACACTTTCTGTGATTCCCGTTCCATTGAGTGCAGACTTGCAGAAGGGTGCTTTTCAATTGAATGATCAAACAAAATTATGGATAGATGCACCTCAGGAGGATAAAACGAGACTGGCAGATTATATCGCCGGCTCTCCTTTTCAATTGGATGCTGCTTTGGAAGAAGTAGTCGACAATGTTGTCATTCTTCAACAAGTAGACCGTTTGCCGGATATTACTTCGTCCGAAGGATATGTGCTGGAAGTAACTCCGAAGCAGGTGAAAATCCGGGCTGCTTCGGGTGCGGGACTTTTTTATGGTGTGCAGACATTCCTGCAAATGGTGAATGAAAAAAAGGAATTACCGGTAGGAACCGTTACCGATGAGCCGCGCTTTGCTTATCGTGGTATGATGCTCGATGTTTCCCGTCATTTCTTTGATGTGAATTTTGTGAAGAAGCAGATTGATGCTTTTGCCTATTACAAACTGAACCGTCTCCATTTACATCTGACTGATGCGGCAGGATGGCGTATTGAAATAGATAAATATCCCCGTCTTACTGAGTTTGCTGCGTGGCGTGAATTCCCCACCTGGAAAGAGTGGTGGAACAATGGTCGCCAATACAGTGAAGAAGGTAGTAAGAATGCTTATGGAGGTTATTACACCAAAGAGGATATCCGTGAATTGGTAGCTTATGCCGAATCTCGTTATATAACTATCATTCCCGAAATAGAAATGCCGGCACATTCGGAAGAAGTATTGACTGCTTATCCCGAACTGTCCTGTACACATGAACCCTATAAGCAGGCTGATTTCTGTGTGGGCAATGAAAAGACCTTTGAGTTTCTGGAAAATGTACTGACGGAAGTGATGGAATTATTCCCGTCCGAATATATCCATATTGGTGGAGACGAGGCAGGTAAAGCATCTTGGCCGACTTGTAAGTTATGCCAGGCACGGATGAAAAAAGAAGGTCTGAAAGATGTGAATGAATTGCAGAGTTATTTGATTCATCGCATTGAAGTATTTCTGAATGGCCATAACCGTAAACTGTTGGGCTGGGATGAAATTCTTGAAGGAGGACTGGCGCCTAATGCTACAGTCATGTCATGGCGTGGAACGGAAGGAGGTATGAAAGCAGTGGAATCCGGTCATAAGGCTATTATGACTCCGGGTGAATTCTGTTATTTTGATTCTTATCAAGATGCACCGGATTCGCAGCCCGAGGCTATCGGAGGCTATCTGCCTTTATCCAAAGTCTATTCGTTCAATCCCGTTCCTGATACATTAAGTGCCGAAAAGGTGGGACTGGTGTATGGCGTGCAGGCAAATCTGTTTACAGAATATATTCCGACACCCGAGCATGCTGAAATGATGATTTATCCCCGTGTTCTTGCGTTGGCGGAAGTGGCCTGGAGTGCACCGTCAAAGAAGAATTATGAAGACTTCCATGTACGGGCTTTAAAAGCAGTGGAAGAATTGAAAAAATCCGGTTATAATCCTTTTGAACTTAAGAACGAAATCGGTAATCGTCCCGGAGCTGATAAGCCGGTGGAACATTTGGCAGTAGGGAAAAAAGTGACTTATGGTCTTGATGCGGTTTATTATCCCGGATATGCTGCGGGGGGAGATACGGCCTTGGTCGATGGTGTCCGTGGCGGATGGACCTATGGTGATAAGCGTTGGCAAGGTTTCATTGACAAGAAAAGAATGGATATTACGATTGATTTGGAAAAAGAAACGGAACTTCATTTTATCGGTGCAGACTTTATGCAGGTCTGCGGACCGGAGGTATTTATGCCTGCCGAAGTGATAATTTCTATATCCGATGATGGTAAAGATTTTACAGAATTGAAGCACATCGAGCATAAAGTAGTGAAAGATGATAAGGTAACTTTTACTAATTTTGGTTGGGAAGGTAATGCGAAGGGACGTTATGTACGTTATCAGGCAACTTCCGGCGAGTTTGGTGGCTTCTTGTTTACAGATGAAGTTGTAATTAAATAAATGACTATGATACGAAAACTGAGTATTTTGACCGGTGCCGCATTGTTTTCTTTGCTGACTGCAATGGCGCAAAAAGAACCGGCCGATTATGTAAATCCTTTTGTGGGGACTACTAATTATGGGACAACTAATCCCGGTGCGCTTTGTCCGCAGGGAATGATGTCGGTCACACCTCTCAATGTGTTGGGGGCTGTTCCCGAAAATAAGATTAACAAGGATAGTACCTGGTGGTCTACTCCTTACGAGTTTAATAATAAGTATATGACGGGATTTGCTCATGTCAACCTGAGTGGTGTGGGTTGCCCCGAATTAGGCTCTTTGTTGCTGATGCCGACCACCGGAAAGCTGAATGTTGATTTTAATACTTACGGAAGTGTGTACAGCAATGAATCGGCTACTCCCGGCTATTATACCAATGTATTGGATAAGTATAATGTGAAGTGCGAAGTGACTGCTACTCCCCGCACCAGTATGGCACGTTTCACTTTTCCGGCAGGACAAAGCAATATCTTATTAAATTTGGGTGAAGGATTGACAAACGAGAGTGGTGCTACAGTGCGTTTTGTCAATGACCGTGAGATTGAAGGAACCAAATTGCTGGGTACTTTTTGTTATAATCCGCAAGCTGTATTCCCGATATATTTTGTGATGCGCATTAATAAAGTTCCGGCAAAGCGCGGCTACTGGAAAATGATGCGTCCGATGGGTGTGGAAGCACAGTGGGATGACACGGCAGGCAAGTATAAACTTTACACTTCCTATACAAAGGAAATGAGTGGTGACGATGTCGGTGCATGGTTTACTTTTGACTCGACAGTGAGCGAAACGATAGAAGTCAGCATGGGGGTATCCTTTGTGAGCATTGAGAATGCACGTTTGAATCTGGAAAAGGAGCAACCGTTCGGAACCACCTTCGACAAGCTGCGTGCCGAAGCGCGTAAGATGTGGAATGATGACCTTTCACGTGTCACAGTCAAAGGCGGAACTGAAGAACAAAAAGGAGTATTCTATACAGCCATGTATCATACCCTCATTCATCCGAATATCCTTCAGGACGTTAGCGGTCAATATCCGCAGATGGAAGGTGATAAGATTCTGACTACCAACCGTAACCGTTATACTGTATTTTCATTGTGGGATACATACCGCAACGTACACCAACTGATGACATTAGTGTATCCTGAGCGCCAGATGGATATGATTCATACCATGCTCGGCATGTATAAGGAACATGGATGGTTTCCCAAATGGGAACTTTACGGACGTGAGACACTGACAATGGAAGGCGATCCTTCTATTCCGGTTATCGTGGACAGTTGGATGAAAGGTCTTCAGGACTTCGACATCAACTTGGCATATAAAGGAATGTATAAGTCTGCCACTACTCCGGGTAAGGATAACCTGATGCGCCCGGATAATGATGACTATATGGCAAAGGGATATGTGCCGATGGAAAGCCAATATGATAATTCTGTTTCACATGCCCTGGAATATTATGTGGCAGATTATGCGTTGTCTACTTTGGCTGAAGAATTGGGAAAGAAAGAAGATGCCAAGTTGTTCCGCAAACGTTCCATGGGTTATAAGAATTATTTCTGCAAAGAGTTTGGTACTCTTCGTCCCATTACGAAGGAAGGCAGGTTTTATGAACCGTTCGATCCCAAAGAAGGAGCAAACTTTGCACCCAGTCCCGGTTTCCATGAAGGAAATGCATGGAATTACACATTCTTTGTTCCTCATGATATTAAAGGGCTGACAAAATTGATGGGCGGTGACAAGAAGTTTGTAGATAAGCTGCAAAGTGTGTTCGATGAAGGAAATTATGATCCCGCCAACGAACCCGACATTGCTTATCCGTACTTATTCAGCCGTTTCAAAGGCGAAGAATGGCGTACCCAGAAATTGGTAAAAGAGTTGTTGGCCAAACACTTTACTACCAAACCCGACGGTATTCCCGGAAATGATGATACAGGTACTATGTCTACATGGGCTATCTTCAGCATGATGGGATTGTATCCTGATTGTCCCGGTGTACCCGAATATACATTAACTACTCCGACTTTTGATGAGGTAACTATTAAGCTTGATCCTGAATATTGGGGTAAAGATAAACTGGTTATCAAAAAAGAAGGCCATGGAGATTACATCAAGGAAATCAGATTAGGAAATAAGAAAATAAACAAATACCTTATTTCTCATGATGACTTGATAAAGGCGGGAGAGATTACTTTTGTTGTTACAGACCATATCAATAAATAAGAAAAACTATGAATACTAAACGATTTTTATGTGCCGCATTGGGAGCTATCTGTTCCCTTGCTTTCATGCAAGCGCAGGTAAGAACCGAGCAGACCTTTGAAAAAGGGTGGAAGTTCACTCGTGAAGACAATGCAGACTTTGCGAAGCCCGGATTTAATGATGCCAAGTGGCAGAATGTCACCGTCCCTCACGACTGGGCTATCTACGGGCCATTCAGTATAAATAATGATAAGCAGGAGATGGCAATTACCCAGGACGGACAAACAGAAGCAATGGAACATGCCGGACGTACCGGCGGGCTTCCTTTTGTGGGAACAGGGTGGTATCGCCTCAATTTTGATGCTCCTTCTTTTGAGAAAGGCAAGAAAGCTACATTGATATTTGACGGTGCCATGAGTCATGCCCGTGTATATATCAACGGACAAGAGGCAGGATACTGGCCTTATGGCTATAATTCATTTTATGTGGATGCCACTCCTTATCTGAAACCGGGAGAGAAAAACGAACTGGCAGTCCGCCTGGAAAACGAACGTGAATCTTCACGCTGGTATCCCGGGGCAGGATTGTATCGCAATGTACATTTGGTGGTGACAGAAGATGTACATATTCCCACATGGGGAACGGTTATCACAACTCCCGTTGTAGAGGACGGTTTCGCAAGAGTTAATGTGAAGACCGATTTAGTGATGCCTGAAGGAAAAAACGTCGGTAATTACCGCATTGTAACTGAAATTCTGAACCCCGAAGGAAAGAGAATTTCTTCGGATGACAGACCGGGAGATAAACTGGACGGGAATTTCTTTAATCAGAATTTTGTTGTGTACCGTCCTTCTTTATGGTCGCCTGAAAATCCGGCATTGTATACCGCAGTTTCCAAAGTATACGATGGAGAGACATTGAAGGATGAATATACGACTCGTTTTGGTATCCGTACATTGGAGATTATCCCTGACAAGGGCTTCTTCCTGAATGGTAAACTGACAAAATTCAAAGGCGTTTGTAATCACCATGATTTAGGTCCTTTGGGAGGAGCGGTAAATGATGCGGCCATCCGCCGCCAAATCCGTATCTTGAAGGATATGGGCTGTAACGCTATCCGTACTTCTCACAATATGCCTGCTCCTGAACTGGTAGAGGCGTGTGATGAAATGGGTATGATGTTGATGCCGGAATCATTTGATGAATGGAAATCGGCAAAAATGGCGAATGGCTATCACAAGATATTCGATGAGTGGGTTGAGAAAGACCTGGTAAATCTTATTCGTCACTATCGCAATAATCCGAGTGTTGTGATGTGGTGTATCGGTAATGAAGTGCCCGACCAATGGAATGGAAATAACGGACCTAAACTTTCACGTATGTTGCAGGATATCTGTCATCGCGAAGACCCGACCCGTCCGGTCACTCAGGGTATGGATGCTCCAGATGCTGTAGTCAACAATAATATGGCGGCTACTATGGACATAGCCGGATTCAATTATCGTCCCCACAAGTATCCCGAAAACTATAAGAAGCTGCCGCAACAGATTGTTTTGGGCAGTGAGACTGCTTCTACTGTCAGCTCTCGCGGTGTGTATAAATTCCCTGTGACGCGTCAGGCCATGAAGAAGTATGACGACCATCAGTCTTCATCATACGATGTGGAACACTGCGGATGGTCTAACTTGCCCGAAGACGACTGGATTTGGCATGATGACAAACCATGGGCTATCGGAGAATTTGTATGGACAGGTTTTGATTATCTGGGCGAGCCGACACCTTATTATACTGATTGGCCCAGTCACTCTTCTTTATTTGGCATCATTGACCTTGCCGGTCTGCCGAAAGACCGTTACTATCTCTACCGCAGCCATTGGAATAAGGATGAAGAGACTCTTCATATCCTTCCTCATTGGACATGGCCGGGACGGGAAGGAGAAGTTACTCCGATTTTTGTCTATACCAACTATCCTTCGGCAGAAGTGTTTATCAACGGTAAGAGTCAGGGTAAGCGTACCAAAGATTTGAGCGTTACTCCTGAAAATAGTGCTGATTCAGCATCTACAGCCAACTTTAAACGCCAGCAACGTTATCGCCTGATGTGGATGGATACGAAGTATGAACCGGGAACAGTAAAAGTAGTGGCTTATAATGACAAAGGAGAAGCAGTTGCCGAAAAGGAAATTCACACTGCCGGCAAGCCCGACCATATCGAACTGGTAGCCGACCGTAACGAAATCAAGGCAGATGGTAAGGACTTGTCATTTGTAACTGTAAGAGTAGTAGACAAGGACGGTAATTTGTGCCCTGATGCTCAACATCTTATCAAATATTCGGTGAAAGGGGCAGGAACTTATCGTGCCGGAGCTAATGGCGACCCTACATCAATAGAGCTTTTCCATCTTCCACAGATGAAAGTTTTCAATGGAATGATGACCGCCATTGTCCAAAGTACCGATAAGCCGGGCGAAATAACATTGACCGCAACCGGTAAAGGACTTAAATCAGGTAAGTTGGTTTTAATGAGTAAGTAAAGAGATTTGTTTAAATTCCCTCTATCTGTGCCCCGCTTGATTTTATTAAGCGGGGCTTTTTATATTAAAATAGTTAGAAAATAATTCGGGATATCTGCAGTTAGCTCTGAAAAAGTTGCTAAATTTGTTCCCATATTTAATATGCTGTTTAGAAATCTTAATATTTTATTACTATATTATGTTGACCCAAATCATAAACGCGAAGATACTTACCCCTCAGGGATGGTTAAAGGACGGTTCGGTCCTGATGCGTGACAACAAAATTTTAGAAGTAACAAATTGTGACCTGGCTGTTATCGGAGCTGAACTGATTGACGCCAAAGGTATGTATGTAGTTCCCGGCGGTGTGGAAATCCACGTTCATGGCGGTGGTGGCGGAGACTTTATGGAAGGTACCGAAGAGGCTTTCCGTACAGCTGTTAACGCCCACATGAAACACGGTACTACCAGTATTTTCCCAACTCTTTCTTCATCTACCGTGCCGATGATTGAAGCGGCTGCCGAAACCTGTACCAAGCTGATGGCAGAGCCTGACAGTCCGATACTTGGTCTTCATCTTGAAGGACATTACCTTAACATGAAGATGGCAGGCGGCCAGATGCCTGAAAACATAAAAGACCCGGATCCGAAGGAATATATTCCTATTGTAGAGAAGTGGGGCTGTATCAAGCGTTGGGATGCTGCACCCGAATTGCCGGGTGCCATGCAGTTTGGTAAGTATATCACAGGAAAAGGCATCTTGGCTTCTGTGGCACATACACAGGCCGAATATGAAGATATCCGTGCAGCCTGGGAGTCCGGTTATTCTCATGCTACACATTTCTATAATGCGATGCCGGGCTTCCATAAGCGCCGTGAGTATAAATATGAAGGTACAGTAGAAAGTATCTATCTGATAGACGATATGACAGTGGAAGTGGTAGCCGATGGTATTCATGTTCCTCCTACTATCTTGCGCCTGATATATAAGATTAAGGGTGTGGAACGTGCTTGTGTTATTACCGATGCTTTGGCATGTGCCGCCAGTGAAAGCAATGTAGCTTTTGACCCTCGTGTCATCATTGAGGATGGTGTGTGCAAACTGGCCGACCGTTCTGCTTTGGCAGGCAGTGTGGCTACCATGGACCGTTTGATCCGTACCTTGGTGCAAAAGGCAGAAATCCCATTGGAAGATGCTGTCCGTATGGCTTCGGAAACTCCGTCCAGGATTATGGGAGTATATGACCGCAAGGGCTCACTTCAGAAAGGCAAAGATGCCGATATCTTGATTCTTGACCAGGACTTGAATATCCGTGCCGTATGGGCAATGGGCAAGCTGGTCGAAGGAACTTGTACTTTGTAAGAACCGGCTGAATAAGAACGGAAACAGGACTTTATAAAATCTCCTTTCACACCAAACGGATTATAATTCTATTGATTTACAATTTGTTATGGTGAAAGGAGATTTTCTTTAATTATAAAAACAATGCATTAGGGATATTCAGTAAATGTCTCTAAAAAATAAGATGGCATATGAAGATGATAGG